>SDBT01000176.1_pt1 | contig 89681 bp, 123 predicted proteins | sample 2277101 | NCBI WGS metagenome assembly SDBT01 (sample SAMN10404973, study PRJNA504765) | marine sediment metagenome | isolation source: marine sediment core GS10_PC15, 103 cmbsf | place: Arctic Ocean: Southern Knipovich Ridge | collected 2010
GGGCGTGGCTGGAGGGCGTGGCTGGAGGGCGTGGCTGGAGGGCGTGGCTGGAGGGCGTGGCTGGAGGGCGTAGGTCAAACGATAATTCGAGAAAATGAGGGTATTATGTAGAGGTTGTAGTGATGGTAACTTAGCACCCACCCACATGATGTACTGAATATGGGTGGTAGGCTAATGGATGATGTATACTCACCACCCATAAGCTGGGTGTCAAACAGTAAATCGAGAAATGACAGCATTATGTGGTGATTACAAGGGTTGTGACTGAGAGCCCACCCACATTGTGTACCACCTAAGAGGTATTAGTATAATCACACTATTTACTCACCACCCATAAGCTGGGGTGAGTGGGGTCGGGTGTCACGTATAGAGGTGAGATACGATTGGGGTAGGGATACCATAGGTGATATACACTATATGACAAATGTCGATATAAACATGATGTCTATATGTATCCTGCCAAAATGGCAGGCACCTAAGTGCAATGATACCCGTGGGTTACGACAATAGAAATGGACGGATACATGCGCGCGGTTAAGAAACGTGCAAAAATTTTGCACTTACGTGTAGTCAATATGACTACACCGCGGCGCGCACTTGTGTCATTTTGATGACACCTAAATAGATAGGGTGCATCCCCTAATAGCAGTGGTAATCAGGGTTGGGTGATGGGGTGGCCGAGTAGTCGAGCGGCGATAGGGTGACCGAGCGATAACAAGCGTCCGATGAGGTGTCCAAATGACCAAGAGATAGGTAGCGAGAGTGGTTCGCATAATGTATCCTATGCGAACCCATTCGCAAGAGGGAGTGATGGTTGTGTTGACTATATACTAGTATGTAGATATACATACTAGTGTATAGTATGAATGACAGAGGTGAGGAGGGGTGAGGGAGGGTCAAAATTGGACTGGGTGACACGTCTCTCCTAACCCATATAATCGGACGCCCTATCGACATGGATTTTGAGTTCCTGTGGAGGTGGTGCCGCGTCAGTGATAACCAGTATGAGTGGTTACTTACCCCCTATCGGAGGGGAAATCCCTACCTATGGGTGGTGTAGTAAAATCATACACAATCCAGCGCAGCGGACTAATGATTACCATATTCCAGTGGGAACGCGGCAGTGGTTTGGGTCAAAAAAGGGGTCATATGGTCGTTCTAGGGTTTCGCGCCTGAATGGAAGTCAGTGTGGCACTTTGGTTTACGTCCAAAAGTAACCAAATAAGGGAGTATATATTTATTATTAGACTATAGAAAAAACTTAATTAAAGTAGTAGTAGTAGATAGGGAACAAGGTCCATTACTTACTCGCGCAATCCGACCAATCCCAGCAATCCCTACATTCAACTTTCAACACTGAAGTTGGCTAGGACCACACTCAGACGACCATGAGTGGGTCATGAGTGGCTCCCAGACACTTTTATGCGAAATCATACCAGATTTGCGCGAAAGCTCCATATGGTGCCTTCTCGTCGATTCTAAGCCATTTGCTTCAATAGCGGCCAATTGACCTTGTTTTATGTGTTTATGTGAGGTAATATTCGGCGCAACGGGCAAGTCAGAAACGGACCCGACCATTCCAGATTTTTCAGATTTTCTCACTTGACAAAACGTTTACACATGGTATACTTGAAATAACCCAAGGAGAACGAATGAACAATCAACAAGCGGCCGAGGCAGTACTACGGTGGACAACTCAAGCCTACACAGATGCTGTCTATCGGCATACCAGGGCAAACGCGGAGTTTCAAGGTAACCATGCTGCTGAAGAAACTTGGAATTCTTGCAATCCAGATGACGGCGTTGGTTGTATGGGCATGAACCCCTATTCACGAAACATCGAACAACTGAGTAGGATTTGCGATTCAACTCTCAAGACTCAGCAAGACTGGAAGTGTGTCCATGATTTCGTGATTCGTCGTATCTGTAACCTAGTCGAGGAGTAACCATGCACATCGTAGCAACCATCGTCAAAGCAGACACTCTATTTGATTTCGCCGAGGATATATGGATTGCCGATTACCCGGTCATCCGAGGCATGATATTCGATGGTGACGCAGACAACTGTCAGAGACACCGCCTGTGGTTCAGATCGTGCTTCACCATATATCGCGGTGCTCTCCCCGACTGGCTGCCGCAAGTCAAAGAGATGGTCCTCCGATACATGGTGGCCTACGACATCGAAGTCCTCTTCATCGCGACTGGTTCGGATGCACACCTAATCAAAGGGAGAAACCTATGACACGCGAAGAATGGCTCAACCAGGCAACCAACCTCTTGAGAGAAGACTTCGACCATATTGATGCTTCCATACCTGAGAAGATTCGGATCACCTATGGTTTGTTTCAGCATGATTTTTATCGGGATTCTAATGTGTTGGCTGTGTGTTGTTTTCATACGGATGAAGATATCGAGATTTGCATCTCCTCCAACCACCTGCTAACATCCCTGGAAGTTCTTGTTGTATTGACCCACGAACTGGTTCATGCAGTCGTTGGTCACAGAGAGGCACATGAAGGTCGTTTTCCTATGGTTGCGAATTCCATCGGTCTAACATCTTGTTGCTCGGATTGGACCCAAACAACCAACGGGGAGATACTTACAATTCGATTTCAAGAAATCATTGACAAGTTAGGACAATACCCATGACACACTCGACACGAGAATCCTGGCTCATCGCCGCTACCAACCTGTTACGAGAAGACTTTGTTGAAACTCCAATCCCTGAGAAAGTTCGTTCATCCTGTGGTTGGCCTAGCAATATGAAGTGGTCTGCGGAATGTTGGCAGAGTGCTCATTCTGCGGGAGGCTTCGTTGAGATTTTCATTAGTCCAGTGATCTATGATAGTCTCGAAGTGCTCGAAATACTTACCCACGAACTCATTCATGCAACGGGTGCTCGTGGTCACGAGGGACTGTTCCGCATCGTTGCTCAAGATATTGGCTTCAAAGGAGATCTCGCGATTCCCGATGCTGATATGTTTCTCTGCGAAAGGTTTTGGACAATCATTAAACAATTGGGGGAATATCCTCATTCCAAGCTAACACCACGTTTATAAAAGGAAACATCATGACACGCGAAGAATGGCTCATCGCCGCTACCAACCTCTTGAGAGAAGACTTCAAGGACACCCCAATCCCTGAGAAGATTCGGATCACCTGTGGATGGCCCAGTCGAGGTGGCCGGGCAGAGAAGAAGAAAGTTCTTGGAGAATGTTGGAAGCCAGAGTGCTCCGAGGACGGGCATACTGAAGTCTTCATCGCTCCAACACTCAGCAATGGCATAGAAGTACTAGATGTGCTGGTCCATGAATTGGTACACGCAGCTATCGGTTGTGAAGAAGGGCACAAGGGACCATTCCGTGTTGTCGCAAAGGCACTTGGACTCATGGGGAAAATGACAAGCACCAATGCCGGCGAGGACCTACTGGTTCGGCTTCGAGAAATCGAAGAGAAGTTAGGCACCTACCCACATGCCAAGCTGACGCCAATCAACACGAAGACCCAGTCGACGCGGATGCTCAAGCTGCAATGTGGAAACTGTGGGTGGGCTGCTCGCACAAGTCAGAAGTGGATCGACGTAGGGCTGCCAACCTGTGTCTGTGGAACAGAGACGGAGGTGGCATGAATCCAATCCCCAAGTTGAGTGAAACGGATTTGAAAAGATTCTGGTCGAAGGTCAACCAGAACGATGACTGCTGGTTATGGGTAGGGGCTCTTCGTCAAACTAAGAAAAGTCGAAAACTGCACTATGGTTCCTTCAAGATAGGTGGGAGAGCGGGGAAAAACTATCTGGTACACCGTGTCTCATATGCAATTGCAAAAGGTGAACCAGGACAGAAAGAAGTATGTCACTCTTGTGATACTCCCCTTTGTGTGAATCCGAGTCATCTCTGGACTGGTACACAAGATGACAATCTCCGGGACCGTGATGAAAAGAATCATCATTACAAGATACTGACTATTGAACAGGTTCGCGAGATTTTTACATCATGTGAAACCCACCACAGGCTTGGTAATCGGTATGGCGTTTCTCAAGGTACAATCTATGATCTCAAGACGGGTCGAACTTGGAGCCGAGTAACCGGTCTCCCAAAGTACAGAAAGAAGAAAGCATGACTATTGAACTCGCCGAACTGAAGCACCTGCTTGACTTGCTTGTGTGCCCAGACAACGATACCTGTTATGCTTGTCCACATAGTGATGAATGTCAAAGGCTGTGCCGAGAAATCAAAGAAGCTGGAGGCACCCCAAATGACTCCCGAACAAATCCGACGGCTACATCTTGAAGAACAAACGTGGAGGCATATTCGCGAGTTTCGAGGGGACATAGAGAAGATTCTCATGGATGTCCCTGGACCTGACAAGGAGGTCATTCTCAGAGGTCTGTGCAGCTATGTACTAATGCGTATGGACTCAGAAGATTTGAAACTGGAGAAACCATGAAAGCCATCAAACCTGTCAAATCTGTCAAACAGGCAATGTATCATCTTGAACGTATCCAACAATTCGGCGACCCATTGTGGTTTTCGATGTGTCTCTGGATTTGGTCGCTCGTAATATCCCATGTCGGCTTGTATTCTGTCCCCCATGCCGGGCAGTCCATCATCTCAACCCGGACGAGTTTTGTCCGACTCGTTGCGAGTGTGGAGCCAACCACTTCATCGAGACGGTTCATGTTGAACTGATCATCCAAGGTGACACCCTTATTTATCGGAGAAACTATGATCAATTTGACACACTCCAGACTGGGAGGGAGCATGATAGAAGTCACGCTCGTGTATCTAAAATTCAAGGGTGGTGGAGTACACCATTCGTTCACACGATACACCGACCGCTTCGATGTGGACATGTGGGAGGCTATCAATCACAAGTTCTTAGAAGAGCACAATGTGATCGGCGTTGAGTTTGAGAATATTATGACCACAGAGGAAGAAGCAAAGGTGTGGACCGATCCCAAATGTACATCAATATCATAAACACATCCAAGAGATTCCTAGCAATTATCCTTTAATATCGAGGAGGAAGCATGAACATTCCAGTATGCGTTCGCGACGGTTGCGAAACCGGCACTATTCAGATCGGCGAGTTCAAATTCGAGATGGACCTATCAGAACTAAACGATATCATTGTCGCCGCCCGGTTGGAGTTGAGAGAATCACTCCTGACAAATGCAGATATGTTGCTGAATTCACTCCATTGTATGGAAAAGGTTATGTTCCTGATGATGCAGAACGCCACAGAACCAACTGAAAGTGATACCGCGAAGAATCACAAGCGGTGGTATGAAACCGGCTGTGGTGGCTACCAAGACTTGGACGAAGCCTGGGAAGCCATCCGAAAGGACGAGGAAACTCGGGAAGCTATTCAAGAGGCGAAGGAAGTAGCTTTGTCTAGAGCCTGGGCTATCCGAAAGAATGAAGCCTGGGAAGCTTTCAAAAAGGAGATGTCATGAACATTGAAACACTCAGATGGACAGCCAGGGAACTCCTGCCAAAGCGACAGAGTGCTTGGCTCGTCGATGGTATGGAGATGCTACGGTTGGACTTCGCACAGATAGGAGAAGAGTTCCCCAACACTGATATCATCGTGGACTACCCACAACACAATGTATCTTATAGCTGGCTTGGAATGTATATCCAACAATTCTCCTTCTCCCTTGAACGTGGCGATTTGTCCAAACAGACCCAGTCTTATATCCTCATCAATCCAACGTCGACCAGTTTGCGAGCCTTGGATACTTTGGTCCACGAGTTAGTCCATGCGGTCGTCGGCGCAGGGGAGGGGCATGGCGATGAGTTTCAGAGAGTCGCGGCAGCCATTGGGCTGGATGACAGAGGAACCGCCTCAAGTGCTGAGGAAGCTCTGATGCAGCGACTCATCGAGATACGAAATATCCTTGGACCTTACCCACTAGTATTCAACTGTTTGGAGGAAGCATGAACATAGAGACCCTACGACTGACGGCAAAGGAAATCCTGCCAAAACAACAGAGCAAGTGGCTCGACAGGGCTTTGGAGATGCTACGCCCTGACTTTGATCAGATAGGTTCGCCTATCCCAGAGTTTATTACCATCCTTGTCAATTATCCAAGGCGTGCCCTCAGCTACAGTTGGCTTGGAACTTGGAATTGTTATTGGTCCGTCGATGATGATCCCGACTTCCACATGATATTCATCAATCCAACTGTTGATGGCTTATATGCTCTCGATATTTTGATACATGAATTGGTTCACGCCACCACTAATGATAGACATGGTGATCGGTTCCGCGAAGTCGCGGCAGCCATCGGACTGGATGACAGAGGAACCGCTTCAGGTGCTGAGGAAACTTTACTAAAGAGATTGAGAGATATCCAAATGACACTCGGACCTTACCCACTAGTATTCGATTGTTTGGAGGAAGCATGATACAATCAATCACGTTCACTGAGAAATGGCGTTGCTTCGAGCCTGGAGACAAATTCGACTTTGTGTCCGGCGTCAACCTTCTGGTCGGCGACCAGGGCTGTGGTAAGAGTAGCCTGATGTCTGCAATCCGGAATAACAGCATGAAATTGTCAATCCAGGACCGCGACTGGTCGAGAACCAGTGTAGCCAATGTTATTACCAATGGTAAGACTGATTGCTTCAAGTTCGATTTCGAGAAGGATAGTTATCGATCTCAGAAAGCCTTCGGTGTACACGCAATGCTCCAAGTCGCGAGTGGTTGGTTAAGCCACGGCGAATCCAACCGAATCATCTTGAACAACTTGAATGGCGTCAAGGGTTCGGTGATATTCATGGACGAGCCCGATATGGCCTTGAGCATTCGATCGATCTACGCCTTGATTAAACAAATCAAGAGATGGGCAAAAGATGGTAACCAAATTATTCTCGCTGTCCATAACCCGATTATGATCGAGAGTTTCACGAGCGTCTTATCCCTCGAACACCACAAGTGGATGTCAAGCGACAGCTTTGTCTGGTCCCACAAGGAGGAAGCATGACCTACCAAGAATGGATAGACCAACAAATTGATGTCACCGGCCGCTGTGAAGAAGTCACCAAGCAGATGGCAAAAGAATTCCCCGAACTCCGAAGAGTCCGGGGACACTACTACTGCTGGGTCTGGAACAAACGGGAGCATTGGTGGCTTACCAATGGTGACGAGATAATCGATCCAACTGCATCTCAGTTTCCATCTAAAGGGGAAGGACGATACGAAGAGTTTGATGATGATGGCCCGGAGCCCACCGGCATGTGCTTAGAATGCGGAGAGTACACATTCAATGGCGAACAAGTTCACGAACAATGTTACACTGCCTTTGTGAGGAGCCTGATATGAATCCCGAAGAACGCGCCTGCATTCGGCGCAACGGACCAAACTGCCGCTACCTAACATCTGCCCTCAGCTACTGGTGTACCAACAAGGCGTGCAGCCGTCGACGTGGCACCACGTTTCCCGGCGTCGTCAACTGTCCGTACTATCGACCCGTGGAACCAAGTTCTTGGCGGGAGAACCTTCTTCTCACCGGTCTCCTTTGCTTCTACATCATCCTCACTATCACCCTCTTTTGGAGCCTGATATGAGACCCATATTGAACCGTCTAATCGAACTGATGCTAGAAGCTGAAATCGGTGGGAAGATTGCCGTGATAGGGGAGGATATTCCTAACACCTGCCTGAAAGTGGGTTTTGGCACAATCTACTTTCGAGGTTTCGCACTGTCCGGATTGAAGACCATTCGAGTTGACACTGTTTGGTTCATCGAATCCCAAGTGCCTAAAGAGGTGGAGCTAGTTGGACGGACCATGACACGACTGTCCAAGGAACCGCGAATCTTCAAGGGTTCATCATGTATTCTCCAGTTATACTAAATGTCTTACCCTCTTTTGGAGCCTGATATGATTTGCTGTAAGAATTGTCACCACATCTCACATCAAGATAACCACTTGTTTTGTGATATCCGTGACGCGAGAATCGCTAATCCTGATTTGGATGGGTGTTTGTACTACAAGCCCAGCGAGGAGAAACCATTGACAGTCATCCATGAGCGTTTTGAGGAAGGGCTTGCCGACCTAGAAAAGCAGATGGAAGAATTTGACAAATGGCGTGCCCGCTGCATTCGACTTGGCGTCCGTGCCGGCGTCATCATCCTGATAGCCTACGCTGCTTTCGTAGTCTGGATGCTCACATGGTAATCATGGCTCCACCGGGTATTTCTCTAGGACTCGTTCGTATTGGTAGTCACACCGCATCTCAAGGAGCCTCTGGGCGGCTTCGGCATTACCACTATGAGCAGCTTTGTAGGCGTCAGCTTGGTCGCCCTCCAGGTCGAAGAAGTAGAACATGGCATCCATCTGTCGGAATATGTAGAGCCAAGCTCGCATCTCTTCCTTGAGGGTGCGGGCCCACACCAAGACTTCACTGTGTTTATCGTTCCATACGAGTATCTTCATAGTCTTATCCTCGGTAGCTGCTTAACCACCATTTGGGGTCATCTGACTCGATATTCCATCTCTGGCAGAAATTCAATAAGGTGTCTCTATCTTCTTTAGAGACAATCAAATCCTCCGGGTGGAATGACTCTATCCCATCTATCAAACTCGAAGTCACTGCAAGTATCACCTCAGAGAATTCACAGCAACCATATTCCACAATCGTGATCGGAAACGGATTTTCTGTATGCCAATCATTCTGGTGATTGAAGTACTCTTTGATTCGAGGGTCATTTGCTTTAACCCCTGGCTTGTAGCCACCATACTTCGTGTATGGACACCACAGTGGCTTATAATCATTGACATCCCTCCACCATGCTTCATGATCTACATCCCACGGGAACTCGGCGCCTTCTTCAATTAAGATGCCATAGCAAATCTGTCCATACATACTCATTGCTTCCTCCATAACACGACTGAACCTTGAACGACCATTTCAACGATGGCGTCCGATTCAAATTCAAACATAGTCACGGTGCATTGTGGGCATTTGATTCGACTCTGATTTATTTTGAAGTTGACTACCTTACCACACGTCTTACACTTGGTGAGACCTATCGGCACGTCTCTAGAGTCGAGAGACTTATCCAAGTCAAAGATAGGTGTAGCAGTACCGGGCTCCTCCCAACCCCACATCTTAACTTCATGAAGGGCATCTAAAGCCTGGGTCGGATTTTGAATATTGTGTATCATGGTTTCCTCCAAGCAGTGTGAACTACGATTGATCCTTGGATGACCAGTTGGACATCCACCAACTCCACGAGATGGTCCTCACCACAGCGAGGACACTCATCAAAGTACTCCCCGAGGTTCTGATGTATTGTCAGATCGCACGTCTGACATTGACTAATCCTTGTTTGCACTTCGTCTGCAATGATAGATTCGTCCAGGTCGAAGATGAGTGTAGGGAACTCCTCTGGATGTTTGTAAGCCGCCTCCGTGATATCCGTACCCCACTGGAGCGTAGGTATTTGGTAAATCGCCATCATGGTCTCCTGTATAAGACTTTGTCACCTTGTATAACCAGGTCGGCGTAGGTGCCGTCTATGTAGCTTCCACACTCGTCGCAATACTCATCGTCGTCTCCCATCCCGAAAAAATGGTCTACTCCACAGTTGCACCCCTTAAATGAGGTTGAGATATCTGAGGGAAGGACCTTTGGCTCAAGGTCAAAGATAATCCACCCTGTTTCCTCTTCGAGGATTTTGAGAGTGTCGTAACCATAGGTGATTCTGTATCATGGATGCCTCCTATATTATGAGTTTGTCATTGGGATCAACAAGTTCGGGTTCAACGAAAATCTCGCTCATTTTTTCGCCAATATCACTTGTACCAAACAGTCCATCTCCTCCCGGTATCGTTCTATCTTGGCAACCCTATCGGGGTCACCCATGAACGCCAACACTATCTTATTCAAACCAATGTCGCACTCCTGGCAGATAGGTCGCCAGAGACCATCCGCACAAGCACACCACTGCTGTGTGGCTGGTTCCCCACATCTCGCACATGGGAGCCTCTTAATCCCTTCCTCTGTATAGGGCTTCTTTCGACCATGTCGCATAAGCGCGTCTATCCTTCGTTGTGGTTATTCACAAGTACATTGGTCGACGATTATCTGATTATGTGGGAAATCTCGTCCGCCGAAGTGGGCCAACTTCAGCTTCGCAAATGTCATGTTGATATCATTCCCCATGGCATACCGTTTCTTCAACTCCTCAAATAGGCAGTAACAGCAAGGTAACTTCATTCCAGCCGTCCAAACGTCGTTCACCACGCTGTGATTGAAGTCTTGGTAGATGAGCGGGCGTCCAAGCTTCTCTATAAAGCATTCCATGTGTGCAAGGTCCTTCTTCTCCATCCCGGCTTCAAAACCAGATGTCGTTCCTAACCCCGAACATTGCATTCCGGATTTTCTTTCCACAGAGGTCGCACACCCATGAATTCTTTGGACCCGGTCTGAGAGGTTTGTTCATTGGTTTCTCCTTAGATACTGTTCGAGTTCGTATTGACACCAGTCAATTTGTCCCTGAAGCTGGTCATTCTTCTCTTCTAATTCCGTGATTCTTCTCTTCAGAGTTGTTATCTCATTGAGGACAGGGATTTGTTCAGGATGGATCATGAGTCGGCAATCTCCTCGCGAAGGTTAAATTGATAGTCATTCGATTCCAAATAAAAGGGTGGCCAAGAAATCCTCTTTCTGCTGTCGTAATTTTTCGAGGACATGCGAAGCCTCGTCGAATTCCTTTTTCGCTTCGTTGTAATCTTCCTGCAAGCTCTCCCAATGGTCAAGTTGGTCAAATTCTTGGCTCATCGTCTCCACCACACTTTCTGGTAGGCATAACAGTCACCATTAGGGTTTCGTATATGGCAGCTAAATACTGGACAGTCTTTGTACCCGGTAACGTAGTTGATTGGCGTAGGGTCGCTGGGTCTGTGACACGCGATGCTCTTGAGTCGAGCTTGCCACCATTTTGTTCTGACACAATACTTGCACTTTGTACAAATGGCAACCTTTGGTTTGTGATAGCTGTTCCAAGATAAAAATGTGAGCCAAGACACAATCGGAATTGTAAAAATGGAGCCCCATATGATATCATTGATATTCATAACAACCTCGCTGCTGGGTATTGCCAACTGTAAGTCAAACGGCCATCCGGAAAAAATATCAACTGTCGAATGTCATCAGGGTCCGTTGTCTCTGTCAAGCAATTCCCAATGGTCACATTCTGGTCCCGGTGCGAATATACTATGCCACCATGTGGCAACTCCAGCAACTTTACCGCCCCATTCAGGGCGAGGTAGTGATGCAGCTTATTGGCAGCATTCTCAGGCTTGTGCTTGATAACCCACACCCATATCGAGTCCGACACCACCGAGTATGGCATTGATGGCGTTTCGACTTCACGGAACGTAACCTGATCGATGCCAGCATTGTTGGCGCGAGTGATTAGGGTTTCGCAGTCCTCTGGACGATGAGTGCCAGCCGTGGTCATTGTGCAGTTCAACCGAACGTTCAACCCAATGTCCTTCAGCATGGAAGCAGTATGCCAATAGTCGTAGTTGTCATCCTTGATACCCATAACCTGGTTACTGCAATCAGCACTGTACGAAGCGACTGATAAGCACACTAGTGTAAGACCATCATTCTGCCATTTGCACAGATTCTTCAGATTCTTCGCCACCAATGTGCCGTTCGTCTGCAACTCGATCAGAGGGAACCGACCGTTGAGTATATCCAAATACCTCGTGATCTGTTTTGGGAAAAGCAGCGGCTCTCCCTTCCCGGTCAAAAGTACGGTGAGGAGACCATCCTTCATCTGCTCAACTATCTTGATGGCAGTGTCAAACTTCTTCTCATCGAAATTGATATCTGGAGAGAACTCAGTCGCCGTCATTTTCGAGACACAAAATGGACATGCTGCGTTGCAACGACTGTCTCCGACAACGATTGAAAATGTATGAGTCTTCATGGTTTTCCTGGATAATGATGAATGAGTTGCGAAAGGGAATAGATATCAGACCATCTGGAATCGGCGAAGTAGTAAACACTATCGTTCGTGTCTTCGTTGGGTCCAGCGAGATGTCGAAGGGTGTAGGTAATATATTCAAATGTCTTTTCGATTGGCACTTCCTCCATGTCTCGAAACGGTTCAAGAGATGGTTCAAGAGACGGTGGCTCCGCCACATCGAGATAACCACGCTGGAATGTTTCGGAATCCACCCTATGATATTCCCCATCACAAGGGCCACCGACAAATTTGAAGTGCTTCATGATATCTCCTAATGGCAAGCGAACTCGCCTACGAGTTCTTCTCGTTTGCGTTGAACGACGATAGCGGCTTCAGCTATAGTGTCGAAGAGTCCTAGTTTGTGTTTTCTACCTTTGACCATGATTTCGGCTATGTACTTACCACCTTCATGAAGAGAAACACCCTTGACACCCGTCTTGCTATTCTTATTGGCTCCACGATTATGCCCATTCTGACTGACAGTTGCTGCACGGAGATTTGAACGTTGGTTGTTGAGAGGATTCTGATCAATGTGATCAATCTGGGTAGTATCAATTCCCATTCGTTTGGCAATTACAGTGTGCATTTGGATGGCCTTCTGTTTGCCATCTCTTGACTTCCGTTTTGCTCGAAAGCCTTTGCGATACCAATTAGCACACCACTTCCACTGCATCAAGTATTCATAGTCGCAATCATTGACGAGAGCGACTTGTCCTTGAGTCAGTTTGATAGTTTTCATGTCTGTATCCACGCAAAAAAGAGGATGAACAGTACTGGGACTGCTAGCATGGCAAACGCGCCCAATATCAGTCCATTCGTCGTGCCTGGCTTGTATGTCATATCGAATCTCCAATTGTGTTAGCAAACTCTCGGATAGCCCTGATACCTACTATGATTGCTTGGTCCCGATTCTCGATATTCAAACCAACGATGATGCCAACTAACTCGCCGTGCATCCACACCGGCGATCCTGTATCGTCTTCTGTTATACCGCCTTCAACTAGTACCCAATCGTCACTGATGTATCCCAGTGTATTGAGGGTGGGTCCTCGCATTTCTACTTCAGTCCAGGGCGGGACATTTGGTAAATCGTTGATCTTGCAACCAGCGTTCCACCCCGGTTCTGCAACAACACACGCCAAGCCAAACTCTTTGTTTGTCTCTATCAATTTGCCTTCGACGGTCCAGTTTCCTTCTAACCCTACCTCCACTGAGATTTCCTCATGATCATCAATAAAGAGCATTCGACTGGTCAGTATGAAAGTCTTCCCATTATTCTCAATGATTACTCCCCGCCCGCAACGCCTGCTGCCGTTGTATAGGGCAGACACCTCAATGGTGAAGTTCTCAACAGTAGGCTCGGCGTAGACGGCCAGCGGCGGTTCTGAGTGGACTTCAAACAGTGTAAGCACTACCATCACAAGAAATGAGACAACAGCCACCACTACTACGCCTTTTCCAAATCTACTCATCATGTTTCTCCAGTGCCTTCTGTAGTGCATGGTATGCAACCATCACACACTCGATACGACCAGGTTCAACATCAATTCCAAACAAGGCGATCACGTCATCTTGTGTAAACGCCCTAACTTCGTACAGTCGCTTCGCCTCACAATGCTCGGCAAGCATCGAAGCTATCGCTTGTGAGAAACAACATCCCTCCCCCTCCCACCAGAGACCAGTGATTCGTTTATCTGTATCGAAGTGACCCCACCATACAATGTAGTCGCCACACTCTTCGTTCGCATGAACGCCTGTAAAATCGCTGCCCATTTCCCAAGGGGACCGATTGTACGGATGTTCATAATGGTCGAGCACTCTGTCTTCTGGTGTCATCATTTCTCCAATTCTTTTTTGAACTCATCACGTTCGCTACGAGTAGCTTCCAAGTCGAACACGAGATACTTCATGTCAACACGTAATTGACCAAGGGCTTCTTGAATCAACCCCAAAATCTTCACCTTGCGATTCAACGTGTTGTTCAGTTGGATCAATGGTCCTTGCAGAGTTGTCTGCAACTCAGGTGAGAGAGTGTCGATGACTTCCGTCAAGACTTTGAGATCAATATGAGTCTCTTGGGGTGGAAGTACCATTATTACTCCTCTTGCTTGAGTTTTATGATCTGTTCATCCAATACTTTTGCCATTTTCGCAAATCCCTTGTTGCCTTTGTTTTCTTTCTTGATCTTCAGGCATCTTGGATCAAGCAAGTCGTGACTGTCATTCAAGACTTTTCGGTATTCTTCAATTGGCATTCTGTCTTCTGTCATGTCTATCACGTAGATGCCCGGGTGAATGAAACCGTCTATACAGAGAACATTCAGAATCAGTCCCAAGTTGCGAGTGCTGAATCCACACCGGATGTCAAACACTTGCTGTCCCATGTTGTTTGCCGGCGGCAGAACCCCTGTCACAGCAAACTCAGGTGTCATCGCGCCTCTTGCCCCTGTCGCTCCTCGTACATCATAGTTCTTGATCTTGAGGACCAAACCAATGTAGTGTTCCAAATCCCTGTAATGGACGCGACAGTGTGGGGTGACGGTCATTTTGAGAGATGGCTTGGGGCCCACCCATGGTTTAACAGGCTTGGGCGGTCGATATCGTCTGAGATGATGCAGCACTGGTCACGCCTCCGTGGTTTGTCTTGAAGTATTCCTCTCTATGAAGTCTACCACCATTTCCTGACGCGGGCGCCGCAATTCTTGGATTTGAGGGCGGAATTCAGGTTATTCTAGTGAAAAATCAGTAATTTAGACATTTTCAAAAAGGGATTTTGTTTTTCTAACATATATGACGTCTATTATGAATAGAGAAGGAGAGGCCCAACTTTACCCTGGAATGATTATGAAGCATGTTACTGACCTTTCAGACCCACAACGATGTAAAGGCAGGGCGCCCGACGGGCAGTGTCGTAACCTCTCGGTGACTGGCAGCGATTTCTGTGTAGCCCACAGCGGACGCGACATGACCACAGCCCGAGAGAAGCGTGGTTTCCTATTGGCGAAGGCCGAAGATCAAGCCCGCCTAGCTGGTCTGTCCCATGATCTTGAACCGATCAAGGAACTCCGTGATGCCATATCTCTCACGCATATGCTCATCGAGAAGCGCTGGAATTTGATTAAGGATGATGCCGATTTGATTATGGGCTGTGCCCCTCTGAATCAACTCATTCAGACGATGGAGAAGCTGGTCAATTCTACACACAAGATTGAAACGAACCTTGGCGAGCTTCTAGCACGACAAGCGGTCCTGTCTCTCGCCAAAGAGATGGTTCAAATCGTTATAGACGAAATCGAAGGCATCGAAGATTACGAGGCAATCATCGATCGCATCACTCAACGTCTTATTGATACTGTTCGGCAGGCCGATAATATCCCTTCGTCTTAGGCGGCGATTCCGAACCCGGCGACACGATTCCGATCAAACGGTCCGGAGTACGACTCTCGGATAGCCGCATCCTTTACTGAGGTACTCTCTTGGAAATCCCCCAATTGTGTGCATGTGGGCAGCCAATCAAGTTTAGCAATGAGGACAGATGTGAGCAGTGTTTCATTAGAGACACCCAACGCTGGCACGGCAGATCACAGAGAATTAAGTTCTTACCTTGGATGAAGGGGAAGAGCAATGAGCGAAATTAAAACCGGTGACATAGTCGCCTTTTCTGGCTTCGGACGCAAGTCTGTAATCGTCAATCTCGCCACCTTTGGTTGGCCTTTCTGGTGGGCGAGTCACGTCGGCATCGTCGGAGAACATGACGGTGAGCAGTTGCTCTTCGAGTCAACTACCCTCAGTAATGTCCCTTGCGTCATTACAGGGAAGCCGTTCAAAGGCGTCCAGGCTGTTCGACTAGCCGACAGAGTCAAATTGTACAATGGCCGAGTCTACCACTACCCGATATACAGACCGCTCTTCGGTTTTGAAGATGAACGACTCAATGAGTTCCTCATTGGAAAGATTGGTGTCCCATACGATTTGCACGGCGGTATGCGTTCGGCAACTCATGCTTTGTCCTGGCTGGAGTCAAGGTTCAAAGGAGAAGAACTAAACTATATCTTTTGTAGTGAACTGGTTGCGGCCGCCCACGCACGAATTGGTCTCTTACAAACAACCAGTGCCTCAAGATGGAATCCGAATCGTCTTATACGCTACGAGCGGAGAACAGGCATTCTCAGACGACCCGGGAGGTTAAGATGTGGAGATTTTTGATACTCCTGCTATTCATCGGATGTGACCAAACGATAACCATTGACTTTGGCACTACTCCCGTCTCTCGACAGAACTACGATTACCCCGACTACGAAGTCGAGAGACCGACAGTCAATTTGGAGATGCTGTATCGAGTGGAGAACTGGCTCGGACCCCAAGGCGAGGGTTCCTGTGTGCATGCTACACTAATTATGTTGCTCCGATGGCAGGGTGAATTCGAGAGGGCTGATTACTGGAGAGCCAACCACGCTGATGGTGAGTATGCCAGTGAATTTGCCAGCAAGATGGACGCCGCCGGCATCCGATACGCCTACACTTCCAGAGAAGACGACGTAGAATTCCTCGAATGGGCCTGTGCAACCCGACGAGGTTGCGGAGTCGCCGTCAACAACCGTGCTCATATGGTTCTTCTTGTCTACATGGATGCCGAGCAGGTTTGCATCCTAGACAATAATCACCCTAACAATTTCAAATGGATTAAACGTGACGTGTTCATGGCTGACTGGTTATCTTCCGGCTCGTGGGCCGTGGCTTGCGTAATGAGTCCACCCCCTCCACCTATACCCTTTGACTAGGAGACAATTTCTATGGCGATTACTTACCCAACACAATGGGATACTGGCGACTATGTACACGGTGTCCCGATGCGACCTGTGGTCAGCCCCGTTCCCGTGGCTGTCGATGCCAAGTGGACTCTCAGCAATTTCACCATTGCGGCGACACTTTTGGATGCGTCCGCTGTTGCCGCCGCTAGCTATGCTTCGCGGTACATCCCGGCTACTCTCGAAGGACATCTTCACAAGCTCAATGTCACCGTTGCTACTTTGAGTGGTGACAATGAAGTTCAGACGGTTTCAATTGATAATGCAAGCTCCGGTGGTACATTTACACTGTCTGTCGAGGGTGTGGCAACTGCTGGCATCGCCTGGAATGCTGTTGCGGCTGATCTCAAGTCAGCCATAGAGTTGATAACCACTGCTACGGTTGCCGTGACTGGTGGTGCTGGTCCATCCTCTGACTGGATTGTTGAGTTCCAGGGAACTCATGCTGCCATTAACGTTGACATGATGGTCGGCGATGGTGCCTTATTGACTGGTGGCACAACGGTAGTTGGTGTAGTTGAGACTACACGCGGTGGTGGTGCTATTGCTATCACTTGGGGTGGTGTCACTGTTGGAACCATTTACGCAGTGGGTTCATACGAATACTTCGTTCGACCGACTGACGGGATTCCTCTGAAGTTTGCCACAACTGATACATCCACCACGGCATCAATATCTGTTGTCACCACCGAGGCCATCGACCCAATGAACTTGGACCTGATGCCTTCCGAAGTGACACCGGTTGATCTCAGCAGCTAAACAGCCTTTCATGAGGGAGAACAAATTGAAACGAATTCTCTTAACGTTCGCGTGCCTGTTGGCCTTCGCGGCGTCAGCATTCGCTACTGAGACCGGCGAACGAGTGCTAACACTGCCATGCGATGAAGGAGCTTGGTATCTAACAATCTTCGGCGAAGCTGAAGACGAGAAGTTCACTGAGTTACAGACGTGGCTCAAGACTAATGAGGGTCTTGCCAAGTTGAAGGCACAAGTCCGGTTCAACGAGTACACGACTGATCAATTTCGATACCAGCGATACGTGGAGGATATGCCAGGGTTGCCGTGCATTCGACTCCAAAACGAGAAAGGTCTTGTTGTCTCTGAGTTTTGGGGCGACAGTATCACGTCAGCATCAAATCTCTATCGCGGCATTAAAAGAGACTTGCAGAGTCCGCAGGGTAAGGCAAGACAACGAAGACGCGGGTGTCCGATGCCGAAACCCAAACCGCCTGTTGAACCCATTGCACCCGTAGCCCCTGTCATACCTACTGGACCCCCAGTACTCGAACCAGAGGAGTCCGAAGAGTCCAGATTGTGGATTCTACTTATGGTTCTTGGCGGTCTCGCGGGTGGAGCCTTGGGATTTGCACAGGGATACAAGAAAGAACACATGGACAAGCCCGGACCCAAACAGAGGTCTCTATGAAGGTAAGTGATGTGTTCGTTAAGAGAAACTACACCTCGTCTATCCTGAATTTTCAGGTGGGTTGATTTTGAAGGAGACCAAATGGTCCTATCGTTTACACACATTGTTATCGTCGTTCTTGCTTGTGCCCTGTGCTATTTTGCAGCCCGCTGGTTCTTCCGCATCGACACTGCTATTGAGAATCGTCGTCGAGAAGCGGCCCACTTGGCGAATAAGCTCTCGGAGATGGGTTTCAAAGAACTTCCTGAAGTCTTTTTGTCATACGCAGTTGGTGACTATTCTGCGATGGCAAATAACATCAGTACCGTTGTCGCGAGACTTCGCGCTAATGACAAAGATGTCTTTGAAGATATGCGAGATGTCTTCGATAAACTGCTCAAGTATCGTTTGGCCAGTCAAGAGGGTCGCATGATGGTCAAATCCGAGCTTGAGTCCATTGAGCGTTTATTGGCACCCGCTCCGATGCCCCCTGTCGAGCCCGTAGTGGCACCATAAGGAGGTTCCGATGAAAAGGGTCTTCCTACCCGTCATTTTGCTCACAGTGCTCTGTATGGGCTGCTCAGGCATCACAATCAAACTTCCGGAGCAGGCGCCGCCTGCCAACCCTGAAGTTGTGCTGTCTGAGCCAGTCCAAGAGCCAACCCGCGAAGTCCTCTTCTTCACTATGCGAGGATGCCCACCCTGTGAGGCAGCCAAGCCCCGCGTCGAAGAGATAAAGGAGCAAGGGCTCAAAGTCACCGAAGTCTGGTATCACGAGAGACCGGAGATGTTCCGTCAATATGGGGTTGACGCGACACCAACCTTCATCGTACTAGAAGATGGCATCGAGGTCGAGAGAACGAGTGACATCGTTCTCCTGGTCACAATCCTGGTGAAAGTACTCACTTGGATTCTGCCATTTCTTATTTAACAGATCAACCCTGCCTTGTGCAGGGCTGATCCTCCAAGGCACGCGGGCAGGGTGCCTTGAAGAATCAGAAACCTTTCAAAGGAGATTCATTATGACGATAAATGTACATCGAGAGGCTGTCAACTTTCCAATCCAGAATAGAAATGTCGCTGTTGGTGTAGCGGCTGTGGAAGTCAATCCATTTGGATTTAGATTCATCAAGGGAATCCAGTTGTACGCACCAGGGTCTTCAGATGTAGCTCCTAATACTGCTACCATCTGGCTTGGAAACATCAATGTCACCTCTGACCAAGATGTCGACACCGGCGGATTCCCACTCGTTCCCGGCAGTTCTCTTTTTCTTCCTAGCGAATTTGTTGATGGCTTGTATGTCATCTCGGGTTCGGCAAGTCAAATACTGACATGGTTGGGGGTATAAGATGGGACTTCAATATACACCGGGTGCAGGTTCACCTGCGTACATCGACTTACAATCTGGCTTAGCCGATCCATCCCACTTAGAAGGTCGTATCTTCTATGATGACGTGAACAAAACACTCGCCGTTTACAGTGACGAGTCTGATGTGACGTTGCAACTTGGTCAGGAGATGTACTACCGAGTTTACAATGACACGGGCAGTACAATTGCAAATGGAGCCCTTGTTTACATCAGTGGTGTATCCAGTGGTCGGCCTACCGTCGATTTAGCTCAATCAGATTCGCCATCCACTATGGGTGTCATCTCGATGGCAACCCATGAAATCGGTATTGCGGAGGAAGGTTTCTCCACGGCATTTGGCATAGTCAATGGTCTCGACACAGATTCTTGGGTAGTAGGTACCGTTCTCTATCTATCCGACACAGTAGCTGGTGAGTGGACATCCACAGTGCCGACAGCCCCTGACTTCCCAATTCAAATTGGAACTGTGGTTGTGCAGGACGTGAGTGTTGGTGCAATTCTAATAGTAATTGATCCATCGAATGTCATACAGACGATGGTCATTGAAGACCTTGAGATCAACGAAGACTTGAGAATCGATAAGCATCTTTCACTCACCCCTTCAACACTGGCGAATATCACGGCTGGTGGTGGTATCACAGTTACTAACTCGAATATGCGGGTACAAGGCGATGGCGGTCCGGTGGCCATTACCGCCAATCCTCAAATTGTAGCTGGTACGGATGGGCAAATAGTCTATATCCAAGGTCAAAGTGATACCAATACTATCGCTATCCATAATGGCGACGGCTTGCATCTCCACTCAGGCAATACTCTGATTATGGGTGAGCATGATTATATAACCATGCAATATGATGTGGCTGCCAATCTCTGGGAAGAGTTGAGTATCAACTTCCAAACATTTGATAACTCTTGGACATTCTCATCCCCAAGTGGATCATCAGGTACGTTTTATGTCGGTGGTTTCTACTTGTTTGGATCAACCAGTTTCACTCCAGCAGGTGGGACCACACTGGGGTCCGCTAATGCTGCATATGGTGCCCATGCTTTCATTGTTCTTGGTGCTTCGTCTACTGACATGATAGTGAGAGTCACAGGGACATCCGTCACTGATGCCGGGGTTAGAGTTGACCCTGATACCGAGGATATGGATACAAGCGGTGGAGTCGCTGATGACTATTTTGAGACAGCCAAAAAATGGGTAGGACAGATTTCTTACAGTCTCCTATCAGGTACTGGCGTGGTTGTCAATAATGGCTTGTGCAAGTATTGGGACAACCAAAACAATACCTTCAAAGTCACAGGCTTTGAGGTAACCGGGAATGCCGGGGCAAATGATTCGAGCCCCAACTTTTTGGTCCGACACCACAAATCAACTGGATGGACCTACAACGTTGGTGCATCTCCCACCCCTCCAGCAGCCTATGCTGACATGCAAACGGATTATAACACAGAATTCGAGCTAGTTATTAACGAACCATTTGCTTGGAAGCGAGCGGGTTTGGCCGAAGTGGTTGTAGGGAATAATGGAGAGGGTCTCATTTGTGAGATAGTAACAACGTCAAACAAAGCCATAGAAATTCTCAACTGGACGTACTCAATTCGTCCGAGCTAACCTGAAGGAAACACAATGAAAATTGATCTCCCGCATTGCGAATACATGGTACAGGTACTTGTGAACTCACCCGCTGGTGAGTGTGTCAAGATGTTTGACAGTTCACACACGTCCTTCGAGATGGAACTCCCCGATGGTGTTTGCGAAGATGAAGTCGAAGTTCTGATGGTACGTTTGGACGAGCGTGGTCTTGCTGTTGGCGAGATGAGCTATCTGAAGGAAGCTGTCAAACCCAAGCCTGAACCCAAGCTCGAACCCAAGCTCGAACCCAAGCTCGAACCCAAGCTCGAACCCAAGCTCGAACCCAAGCCTGAACATGAGGAGAAGAAAGATGAAGACGCTCCTGTTGAATGTGATGAGGAAGTTGCTAAGAACCTTCCTTCTGAGAAAGTTCGCGAACCTGTTCAAAAGGGGTTGAAGAATCGCAACCGCTCCAGGACACGTAAGATGTCCGACATTGAGTAAGCTAAGTAGACAACTCGACGACTGAGTTAAGTCGGTACCGGAATTTCATCAAGAGATAATCATGTCAAACTCCTTCTACGTGTACGTTTACAGAGATACTGCTGGTAACCCTTTTTATGTTGGAAAGGGTAAAGGTGGTAGATATAAGTATCACCCTAATGATTGTCAAAATTCCAAAGACAGTCAGTATAGGACACATTTCTATACGAAGCTTCGTAAAATGGCTCGTCTGGGAGAAGAGTTTACTTTTGAGATTTTCAAAGGTAATCTTCTGGAATCTGAGGCTTTTGAATGGGAAAAATTTCTCATTGCTTTTTGGGGTAGACGTGATATCAAAACCGGCTGCCTATGTAATCACACAGATGGCGGTGAGGGAGCATCAGGTTCTAAACATTCTGATGAGCATAAAGCAAAAATCAGTAAATCTTTGTTGAACCTTCCAAAAGAAGTTCGTGCTAGGATATCTAAAGTCATAAGCAAACCTATCATAGCTTTGGATATCGACACTGGGGAAGATTTAATAGAATTTTCAAGTATTGCTGACGCCGGGAGGTTTTTTGGCATAACCCCTGAAACTATTGGCAGTGTTCTCAAAGGGAGGATTTTAACTGCTGCTAGTTGCCGTTGGAAGTACTTAGGTAAAGATGAACTCCCAATACAAGAAGCTCTTGAGAAAAAATCTAAGGCTTACAAAAAACCTGTCGTAGCATTGGACATCACGGGTAAAGATTTGATGGAATTCGACAGTGCCACAGATGCCGCAATTTTCCTTGACTGTTCGGTGTGTGCAATCAACAATACTCTTAGAGGTAAAAGTAAAACGTCGGCTGGTTGCAAATGGAGGTATGCCTAATGGACTTGATGCAAGAACTCAGATTGGCTATTGCAGATGGACTTCAAAACAAGTCTCTCACAGACTGCCTGCGTTGGTTACAACATCGGAGGATAATGGGTGGTGACTTTGCTGGACCATATTCGATAAAGTATCATCCTTGGGTCAAAGAGTTGCTTCTTAGCAAATCCCCCTATACATACTGCATGAAGGGTGCCCAGTTGGGGCTAACTGAGGCCGGAATCGGACTTGCCCTCTGGAACATCGATATGCTGAAGAAGGATGTACTGTACGTTCTGCCCACTAGCAAAAACGCTAGCGACTTTTCAAAATCTCGTTTCAATACTGCTCTCAAATTGAGCCCGTATCTGAATAATATTTTTTCGGACGTGAACAGTATCGAGATAAAACAGGCTGGTGCCAACACCCTATACATACGCGGTAGTCGTGGTGATGCTAACTTGAAGTCCATCCCGGTCTCTGTTCTGATATTGGATGAACTTGATGAAATGAGCCAGCGAGCTATTAGTCTCGCTTTGGAAAGACTATCTGGACAAATCAGCAAAACAGTTTGGGGTATCTCTACACCAACAGTTCCCGACTTCGGCATCTCCAAGTTGTTCAAAGATTCAACTCAAGAGCGCTTCTGCTTCAAATGTCCATGCTGCGGACGTCGTACCAGACTCATCTGGCCCGAATGTGTGGAAATTATCGGCGAAGGCATCCACGATCAACGTTGTCATGAGTCCTTCCTGAAGTGTAAGGAGTGTGGAGGAAAACTAGAGCAGAAAGCCAAACCCGATTGGCTTGGTAAAGCTACATGGGAAGTCGGGAACCAAAATGGCAACCCTGATATACGAGGCTTTGCTATCTCGCAACTGTACTCTTATACGGTCACCCCAGGTGAACTGGTAACGGCTCACTTCAAGGGCTATGGTGATGAAGCTGCCAACGTTGAATTCTGGAATAGCAAGCTAGGATGTCCTTACATCGGAGATGGCGCGAAAATAACTGAAAGTGATATCGAAGCCTGCATCAAGGGTCACTCAAAAGAAGATAAACGACCCACCAGAGGCGATAGAGTCATCACCATGGGAGTCGATCAAGGAAAAATCGGTTATGTAGAAGTCACCGAATATTTCTTCGATCAGTATGCCAATGACCTCAATGTAGCTGCCACTGCTAAAGTGTTGTATGAAACGAAATTCGTGGAGGATGACTGGCATATACTTGATGAGTTGATGAGGGATTTTCAGGTTCAGGCCTGTGTGATAGACGCCGACCCACAAATCTTAGAAGCACGCAGATTTTCTCGTCGATTCCCTGGCTATGTGTGGCTATCCCGCTTTCGACGAGGTGTAACAGGGAAGGAAATTTCAGTTAGTGACGATGGTAGTTTCGCCCCTATAGCGACTTGTGATCGCTCGAATTGGTTTAGTGCAGCACTGGGAAGATTTAGAGAACCACGTCGCATTATGCTCCCACGTGATGTATCAATGGAGTATCGTCAGCACATACAAGCCCCCATCCGAACGTATGTGAGGGAGGGTTCGGCTGAAGAGAAACAGAAAAGACAAACAGATAACTTAGTCTCAAAGTTCATCAGTACTGGGCCAGATCACTTTGCTCTTGCTCGCGTCTATAGTGAAATCGCCCTACCATTTGCGGCGAGTCTTACATCTGGCGAAGACGTGGAGAGATTTCTCTGATTAAAGGAAACACAAACATGGCTGACCAGAAAATCATCGACTACCGCATCCCTGGCTATCTAATCGCCCAACCGGACTGGGGAAAATACCGATTAACCTTTGCAGGTGGGGAAGCCTTTCGTGAAGCCTATCTAGAGCAATTCTCTTCAAGAGAAACAGCGGCTCAGTTCAGGATACGAAAAGACATCACCCCCATACCAACATTCGCGAAAGAAGCCCTCAAGGATATTCGGAACGCCATCTACCAGCCAATGATTGACATTGTTCGTAGGGATGGTAGTGATGCTTATCACCAGGCAATTGCGGGTAAGGACATGGGAGTCGATCGCCGTGGTGCGAGCATGAATGCTTTCATGGGTCAAGAAGTTCTGGAAGAGTTGTTGGTGATGGGTAGAGTCGGTATCTTTACAGACGCCCCTAAGATTCAAGACTCATCGACAATTGCTCAAGTTGGCGGCTTCCGACCGTTTGTGTACCCCTACAAAGTTGAAGATATCCTCAGCTATACTCGTAACGATCCTGAGAATCCCTCCGAATTTCAATCGTTACTTCTACGAGATACAGTGATTGAATACGAGAGTTCTTCAGGACTACCTACTGAGGAAACAACTCGCTACCGACATCTTTGGATTGATGATGAAGGCTTCGTGCAGATTCAATTCTACGGTGTGGATGGTGAGCACATAGATCGTGACGGAAATCAGTCTGGTCCCCTTCGGATGAAGCTACGTAAAATCCCATTCACTCTTCTTGACATCGGGCAGAGTCTTCTGATTGATGTTTGTGAATACCAGATTGCGTTGCTTAACTTGGTGTCATCGGATGTGAATTATGCCCTCCAAGCTAACTTCCCGTTTTTCACTGAACAGGCGGATATGCGGAAGGTAGGGAGCCACCTGAAACAAACAGCCAATCCAGATGGAACGGCTACACAGGGTGGTCAAGGCGCCCATGACAAAGAGATCAAAGTAGGGACGACACAAGGCCGACGTTATGATAAGGATACCGATCGACCAAAATTCATCCACCCATCTAGTGAGCCCCTTGAGGCTTCGATGGCTCTCCAAGAGAAGATGGAAGGTGATATCCGCCGATTGGTAAGCCTCGCAGTCTCAACATTGGCATCACGAGCCTCGGCTGATTCCAAGTCATTGGATAACCGAGGACTCGAAGCTGGATTGTCGTACATCGGTTTGAAACTCGAAGCAGCAGAACGTCAGATTACTGAACACTGGGCTGCCTATGAATCGGCTGACAGAAGTCGACGCAGAATTGCTACCATCAAATATCCAGATCGATATAGCCTCAAGAGTGATAAGGATCGTATCGAAGAGGCTGGAAAACTCAGCAAGGTCATCATGGGTACACCGAGTAAGACCGCTCGGAAAGAACTCTGGAAAGTGACCATCATGACTCTGCTCGGGGGTAAAGTAAGCCCCGATGTAGTTGCCAAGATAACAAAAGAAATCGACGCAGCGGGATTTACAACAGCCGATCCAGAAGTGATCATCGCAGCGAAGGACGCTGGTCTCGTCGGTGAGCAACTTGCTTCGATTGCTCTTGGTTTCCCAAAAGACGAATACCTCCAAGCGAGAGAAGATCATGCTGCTCGAATAGAGTTAATCGCTAAACAACAAGGTGTTGACAAAGCACCGATGGGTCCGGCTTCAAGGGGTGTCGTTGATCTAGATGATAACCCTGCAAACTCAGGCTCGGAAGAAAAAGCTGAGAGTCGCGAAACTGACGAACAAGATACCACCAAGGATCGTACCCGTGGTGCTGGTCAAAACAACAAGGAGTAAACCATGGCCATTACCAGTGCATACTATGGGAATCTCTTGGAAGCGGAAGAGTACTTTGCTTTACGTCTCCGGGAAAGAGCGTGGTCTGCTGCCGATCCCGCCGACCGTCCCAAGGCCCTCTGGGCAGCCTCAGTCATCATTGATGCGTTGAACTACAAGGGCTACAAGAGCACTGTTTACACGCTCTTGGCCGCAACCCCAAATGCAACAGATGAAGAGATTCGTGAAGCCGAAGCGGATCAAGATTTGGAGTTCCCCCGTGGGGCTGACAGTGTGGTGCCAGAACCTATTCGCCGCGCAACCTACGAGATGGCACACGAACTACTTGACGGGAAGGACCCTGAGATCGAATTGGAAACCTTGGGGATTATCAGTCAGAGCTATGCAGCGGTGAGAACATCCTATTCCAGGAATCAAGTTCCCATCGAGCACATCATCAATGGTATCCCAAGTTCACAAGCATGGCGATGGTTGAGACCCTTCCTTCGCGAAGACGACGCCATCGTGCTTGCCCGTATCAGTTAGGAGACTCTCATGGCTTTACTCTGGATAGAGGGCTTTGAAGGCTTCGGAGATACTATTGCTGCTGCTCCGTCTCCGGCCGGTATTATCGGGCGAAAATATCCTGTTATCAATCGTGAGAGCTTCATGAAGGTAGCGTCTGGTCGAAATGGTTTTGCCCTCAAGATTAAGGATGTTACAGATCACATACAGTCCCCGAACTTGACAACCGATAGATGGTTAACAATGGGTTGTGCCATCAAGGTTCTCAATAGTCCAATAGCAGACACACAACTCTTCGCTTTCTATGAGGGGTCAAATCTGGGTGTAAATTTGAAGATGAACTCTGATGGGACGATTAGCGTACTCAGATTTTCAACTGTTATTGGCACAACAGTGAATTCACTGTCGATTAACACTTGGTACTACATTGAACTACAGGTGTATACTGATCAAAGCCCCAATGGTTCCGTCGAACTTCGAGTGAATGAAGACGTTTGGTTTCAGAATCTTGCATGTGATACACAAGAAGGAGCAAATGATTACCACACGGCCTTCAGGGTTGGTGTTACTGACGAAGAAACGCTTTTCGACGACATCTATCTTCTGGACAGCACGGGTTCAATCAACAATGATTTTCTTGGGACTCGTAAGGTTTCTGCTATCCGTCCTAATGCTTCAGGAGATGACACTGATTGGACCCCTGACTCTGGAAACAACTACGACCGAGTTAATGAGGTTGAGTTGGACGAGGATATCTCGTATGTTGAGACTGGAACCACAACAAACCAGGACTTGTATAACTATGACCCGACTGTCAATGTAACATCAATTGATGGTATTCAGATCATAGTTGAGGTGAAAGCCACTTCGGGAAGCATGGAATTGCAGAATGTTACCAAGTCTGGAGCAACAGAAAGTACTCAGTCTTGCGGAACAATCATCTCAACGGATTATGGTACCTGTTCGACTCTCAGAGAATTGAACCCTGATACATCTCTTCCCTGGACCCCTGCCGAGATTGATGCAGCACAGTTTGGTATCAAGGCAATCTAGCGGAAGGCACTACCATGGCAATCCGCGTTTCAAGACAACGTACTGAGGCACTGACTCTCCAGACGCCAAACGCAAGAGTTTCGAGACAACGTGTTGAAGCACTGGTGGAGGATAGTCCCAACCTCCGTATCTCAAGGCAGATAGTCGAAATTCTGCATGAAGAAACTCCTAATCTTAGGACTTCAAGACAGCATGTCGAGATACTAGGGTTTCGTGAGTTTAACGCAAGAGTTTCGAGACAGTACGTCGAGTTGTTAGTCGAAGATGATCCCGGTCTGACAGTCTCGCGTCAGTTCATTGAAGTGTTGCACGTTGAGGAACCCAACCTCCGTACATCTCGGCAGATTGTAGAGGTGTTGGCACCTACCATTATCTACCGGATATCAGCGACGTCCGTACTGAATTTGCAGCAGACTGTCTATGTTGAAACCAACCACATTACAGTCAAGTACTACGGAACTCTCCGAGAGGCTAACGAATACTTCGCTCAACGCCTCCATGAGCGCACCTGGTCACAAGCAGGTGTCGACCGTGAGAAAGCCCTCTGGGCAGCAACACTGATCATCGATGCTCTCAATTACAAAGGAGACAAACATCTCGTCTACGAACTACTGAATGCTACAGCCGAAGAGATTCGAGTAGCAGAAGCATTGCAGACTTTGGAGTTCCCTCGGGACGACGATACCGAAGTTCCCGAAGATATCAGAGTAGCAACTTACGAGATTGCTCATTCGCTACTCGATGGGAAGGACCCCGACATAGAACTTGAAGCCCTGGGCATCCAAAGCTATGGCTTTCAAGGTGAAGCAACAAGTCACAATAGGAACCAGGTTCCTATTGATCACATCATCAACGGAGTTCCGAGCGAACAGGCATGGCGTTTGTTACGACCGTATCTTCGCGAAGATGGTGGCATTATACTCTCTCGGGTTTAGCCGAGACTCACGTCCACTGGCTGCGTAAGTCAGGTTTACAAAAGGTCATACCATGGACCGCTACAGGTATGGCTTAACATTCAGCGGGTATCGTTTGGAGATTTCCATGTTTTATGATAGGTACTTGTCCGTTCCCCAAATTTCTTGTTTTGATGGTGATGATGCCGGTGATCCGCCCGCTGGTGATCCGCCCGCTGGTGATCCGCCCGCTGGTGATCCGCCTGCTGATGAAGGTAAGACGTTTGACACCGCCGCTGTCAACAAGATAGTTGAAGAGCGTCTCGCAAGAGATCGCAAGAGTCGTGAGTCTGCCACAAAGGAGGAGTATCGGACTCTGGAAACCAGCTACAACGAACTTTTGGAGTATAAGAATCTCTCTGATGGCGAACGGTCCAAAGCCGAAGAGCGGCTGTCGAACGTGCAGAATCAGTTGAGAACCAAGGAAGAGCGTGCCAAGCACGAAAAAGACCAGATAACAAACGACTACGAAACACAGTTGAAAACTGAACGAGAAGCCCGCAAAATTTGGGAAGATCGTTTCCATAATTCGAGTATCGATCGCGCCTTGCAGGATGCAGCGGTGAGCAACGATGCTTACAATATCGACCATATCGTTCAGCTTCTCCGCCCAATGACGGAGTTGACACCTATTCTTGATGAAGGTGGGAACGAGACTGGTAACTTCGATCCGGTCGTCAACTTTCCCGACCATGATGAGAAGGGCGACAAGGTGACTTTTTCTGGAACCCCTGATGAGATAGTCAAACGAATGAAAGAGATTAAACAACATGGTAATCTCTTCAAGTCGAATGTCGTCGCTGGGTTGGGTGCCAATAGCAATGCTACCGGTGGCACAAACACCGGGTCTAATGGTCAGTATGATATACCTAAGTTATCACAGGCTGAATATCGAAAAATCCGAGCAAAAAACCCCGAACAACTCGGACTTTAATGACCATTTTCGCCCCGGGGGTTGAGTCCGTATATCAAACTCTGTCACCGTTCTTAAAGGAACAACAATATGAATTCTCTCTACCTCTGTGTAGCCCAAGTGTCTTGTTTCGCTAACGACAACGATGCCTTCGTCCCCGAGCATTGGGCGAATGAAGGTCTGGCCATTCTCGAAGAGAACATGGTAATGGCACATCTGGTCCACCGTGACTTCGAGAATGAAATCCAACGATTCGGCGATGTGGTCAACACACGTCGACCTAACAGGTTCAAGATCGCCCGTAAGGTCGATGGCGATACCCTAAGTTACCAAGATGCGACGAGCACGAATGTGCCGGTGACCTTGGACCAGTGGTTCACGATGCCTTTCACCATCTATGATGGTGAAGATACCATGTCCTTCAAGGATTTGGTTGAAGTTTACCTGACACCTGCCATGATCACCATCGCCAATGGTGTTGATCGTTCTGTGACTGGCCAGATTCAACGGTTCCTCAACACTTTGGGAAATCGTGTTGGCCGGTTGGAGACTGACGTTACTGGTGATGTTGTGTTGGACTCCCGTCAGGTGTTGAACACTAATCTGGCTCCGCCGGATCGTCGGCGACATCTGATCTTAACTTCTGCTAGTGAAACCTCCCTGTTGAAGGAAGACATTTTCGTAAAGGCCAACGAGCGAGGCGATGGTGGGACGGCTCTGGAAATGGCCAGGTTGGGCACTATCTATGGGTTCAACACCTGGATGGCCCAAAACGCTCCGAGCCTTGTCAGTGGAACGACGATTGCCGGTACAGTGACAGGTGCGAAGACTGCTGGCACAACTGGTGTCCTGGCTTGTACACTTGGTGCCACCGTCGTTGGTGAGTTCATCAATGTGGCTGGAAATGATCAGCCTACATACTGCACAGCCATCACTGGTGCGACAACTGACTTCACGCTCAATGAGGCTCTGAAGAATGCGACGGCCGCTCTTGCTGTCGCGACCGCCTACACGTCGGATACCGTGGATCATCCTTCTGCTGGCACTTACGCCATTGGTTGGACCAAGACCATCGAAGTGGACAACATTGCTTACTGGAATGTCGGTCAACTTTGTGCCTTCGGGACTGGTGCTGCTCGCCGGACCTACACGGTCATTGAGAAGGTTACCGCCAGCAACTATATCATCCTCGACCGTCCGTTGGAAGTTGCCGTCGCTGACGGTGCGGCTGCCTTCCCAGGTCCTCAAGGTAACATGAATCTTGCGTTCCATCGCGAAGCCCTCGCGTTGATCACACGACCTCTCGCCCTTCCGCGAGCGGGCACCGGCGCTGTCGGTGGTGTGGCCAGCTACAATGGCATCTCGATGCGTGTTACGATGCAGTACAGCCAGTCCGCTGGTGGTACTCAGGTCAACTGTGATATGCTCGCTGGTCTGGCTGTCCTTGACACCAATCTCGCGTGCGTCGTGCTTGGCTAAACCCCTGTGACGTTCAAGGCTGCCCTCCGGGATACCCCGGAGGGTACGCCTTTCTTTTCTAGTTTGCCAGAGGGGACATTATGATGGATTTTCTTTTCGCCTTTAACGGACTGTCGGAAATGGGATGGCTCTTCCAAAACTATGGGCCGTTTGTAGCCGCAGTGGTATTCTTCATCTGGCGCGATTTTCGTCGCGAAGACAAACTCTCAACACGAATCAAGGAACTTGAGGATGAGCAACGAGAGGTTATTCTACCTCTTGTAACAAGTTGCACGGAAGTAGTCACTAAGAACACACAAGTGATGGAAGCAAACATGAAGGTGATGGACCGCCTGAGTAGTGCTATTGATAGGAACCTCAGATAAAGCGAGACCATCATGTACCCTGCCGAACTAGCCCTCAAGCGTACTATTCAGCGAACATTGTATATGCTGAAGAGACAGTATGGTGGCACTATCGACATTTACACTCTTGTCAGTTCAGGAACTGATCAGGAAACTGGTGTAGTCTCACTGGTCAAAAGTGTGGTACATGTTGATCGTGCTGTTGTATTGCCTGCTCGAATCCAGAAAGAGGTTAGAAGAAGCATCTCTGCAATCTCTGCAAATAAGGCATTCGTCGTGGGCGGAACGTATGATGCTGGTCGCCGTGTTTTTATCATTGATCGTGATGATGCTTCTACTCTCGATCTTACTACCAACACCTACATTGTCTATCGTAATCGAAAGTACGAAATCGAATCATTCCAAGAGTATGAGTTCGATGCTGGTTGGATTGTTGTTGGTCGAGAGCTTGTTGGAGAAGTCCCAGAACAAATTCATCTGCTAAAGGCTGACAATCTCCTCAACCTACAAGGAGCTTCAAATGCCAGCTAACCCGAATTGGGCTCGATGGATATTCGCCTCTATTGCTAAGAACCTGAACACAGTAGCTGATGACAATGGTATCGAAGCGATTGTTGAAGGGGTAGATGATGAGACGGATGGTTTCACTCAGGCAACAGATCATGTTGAGATTCGCATCAGTGGACCTTTCACCAAGGAGATGTCTGGCGAATACAGAATCCAAATGGACGTGAATGTAATTCTGACCAGTAGATTTGATGCGAAACAGAAGAACAGACATTTGTTACTGACGAACGCTGGCCTCTTTCACGCAGCAATGGACGGAGCAATTCTCATCTACAAGTATGGTGATGGGGTAGAGGATGACGACAGCTATCTGGGTTGTTTGGTTCCTCGTTCAGGTAAGAATGACACCATTCGAGTAATTCACTTCGGCAAGGTCGACCCGACCGATAAAGTGAAGCAGAGCGTTGTGGATGCTCGCTATGAGATGTTTCTTGCAAAGGAGTAGTATGTACCTCTACGTGATAACGAACAAGGTCAATGGGAAGCAGTACTGCGGGATTTCTGTTAACTATGAGAGAAGGTGGAGAGAACATTGTACTGGACATGGTTCAAAGCTTGTGTTTTATGCCATACGAAAATATGGTATCGAGAACTTGGACTTCACAGTCGTTTGCAAAGGGACAGAAGCTTATGTGAAGGAAATGGAGATTCGAGCCATCCGTATGTTGAATACCAAAGCACCTAATGGTTACAACATTTCGGAGGGTGGCGAAGGAACTACTGGGGTAATACCCTCTGAAGAGACTCGTAAGAAGATGAGCAAGGCTCAGACTGGGAGGGTAAATGGACCTCATACCGATGCCACCAAGCAGAAGATGCGAGAGTCCAGAGCAAAATACAAAAGAGGAAAACATCCAGGAGCAGCAAAGGTTATTGTGAATGGGATTGCGTATGACTGTCTTCAGGATGTAGCTGAAGCTCTTGATATTACCTACTCTACTCTGTGTGCCTATCAAAGAAAACTGTCCTCAAAGGTATTTGACTACCCACCTGAAAAGGAAGTCTTTACTGTAAATGGTGTGGTTTACAGTTCTAGGTTGGAAGCAGCTAAAGCTCTTGGGGTTTCCAATGCTACGATTTGTAGAATTTGCAAGAAAGCTGGGTCAAACACATTTGAATACCCTGATCCAACGCTTCAAGGTCATGGTAAAAAAGTTACCATTAACGACGTTGAATACAGAAGTCTAAAAGAAGCTGCCGAAAAACTTGGAGTCAACTACTCGACTCTACGTGATGCCCGACGAAGGGCGGAATCTGACACGTTTACTTATCAAAGGGGTAAATCCCCTAAGCCCATAGGAGGTGTATCATCGCCAGATTAGAGCTCAAAAACTGCGTCATCCTGCTGGGAGACGGTCTTAGTGGTGTAGGAACAATTGATCAACTCGCCACACCACCGGTCGCCACAGACCTTACAATGACCATTGACGGCACCGTTCTCAATACGGGTGGTCTCGGAACCGATGTGATTCCAGTCGGGGCAAAGTTCCTCGTTGCCGGTGAAACTGATGCTACAACAGTCCATACTGTTACGGCAAGAGTCCCTTCCGATGGACTCACAACTACAACCGATATCACTTTCTCGCCTGCTCTTGGAGCCGGTACATATGCCGACGGTGGGATTATCACTTACTCGGCAATTACGTTGGAAATCAAAATCGGCGACGGCAACGTGACCTACACCGAAGCCAGCGAATTTGAGTATGACCTCGATAGAGGTCTCCTCGATACTGTTCGTTCCGGGGACCAAGTGCCAATGGATATATCTCTGGACTTCGTCTATGAGTACATCACTACTGGCACAAGTGAAACCACGTCGCCGATGGATGCTCTGAAGCAAATCGGCGATGCCTCCGAATGGAGAAGCTCATCCTCTGATCCTTGCGAGCCTTATGCTGTAGATGTAACGGTCATCCATACACCCATCTGCACTACACAGGAAATCGAAACGACTGTCTTCCCGGACTTCCGTTCTGAGAGTCGTGAACCTGATCTTGGCGAAGCAACCGTCTCTGTATCTGGTCGCTGTAATGCCATTCAACCCACAATCACTCGAACCGCCCAGTAAGGAGGTGTATCATAGCCCGAATCGAGTTGCGCAACACTACCATTCTTTTCAAAGATGGATGGGCTGGAGCAGCCCTAGTAGATGATACCTCAATTGCAGGGACAGACACAACCCTGGAATTCGATACCATCTCTGGTACGCCTGCATCCACCACGATTATCCCCGTTGGCGTCCGCTTTTCAATAGATACCGTGGCTAACACGATATTTACGACAAGTGCCGTCAACTCAAACGAGCAGCAAGAGATTGATCTTGACACCCCATCGGGCGGCAATTACACGCTGACATTCGATGGTGAAGGTCCTACGGCATCTATCCTTTGGAATGCCACAGCGGGGGCTGTTCAAGCTGCTCTTGAACTCCTCGCCAATATCTCCTCTGGTGATATTGTTGTGACCGGAACCTCTCCGGTCTATGTTGTAGAATACAAAGGTCAATACCTCGCTACTGATGTGGCGTTGATGACTATCCAGGATGTTGACCTTGTCGACGCTGGTGCAGAGGCTATCACAGTCCTCCACGCTGGTGCAACATCTTGGGAACTGACGTTTACACCGGCATTGGATGCCCTTGACTTGCCTGCAAATGATGATGTAATCACGTTCCTACCTCAACAACTCGAAATCAAAATCGGTGACGGTAATCTGACCTACACCGAAGCGAATGAGTATGAGTATGATCTCGATAGAGGCCTCCTCGATACTGTTCGTTCCGGAGACCAAGTTCCTGTTGACTTGAGTCTCGATTTCGTTTATGAATACATCACAACTGGGACGAGCGAAGAGATTTCGCCAATGGATGCTCTGAAGAAAATCGGCGGAGCATCTGAATGGGTTTCCAGTTCTGCTGATCCTTGTGAACCCTATGCGATTGATGTAGTGGTGGTTCACACACCTATCTGTTCCACACAGGAAATCGAAACAACTGTGTTCAATGATTTCCGTTCTGAGAGTCGTGAAGCCGATCTGGGTGAAGCCAGTGTTTCTGTTTCGGGCCGCTGTAATGTGGTCCAGCCGACGATAACTCGTACGGCTCAATAAGTTCTTACGTCTGGCAGGCACACCACCTGCCAGACTTTTCTATTTTGAGGGAGAATCAAATGAAAATTGGTGGAGTAGACCCGAAGACGATGTCAACTGAAGATTTTCTTGTACTGCCACGTGGTGATCAAGAGATCATCTTCCGTGCTACCGGTGTAAAGGATTACAAAGAGTTCAACGTTCTCTGTCCCGAGCCAAAAGCCCCCAAAATCCATAAGCCAAAAGAAGGCTGGGTGGACAATGAAGAGGAACCAGGTTACAGAGACATGATGAAAACCTATGGGCAAAAACGTCTTGCCTGGTTGGTCATCACCTCACTGGAACCCAGTGAAATTGAGTGGGACGAAGTCAATCTCGATAAACCATCCACATGGCTCAAGTGGGATGAAGAGTTGAAAGATTCCGGTCTCAATATGATTGAATGTCAACGTATTCAGTCTCTCGTCTTTCAGGTTAATTGTCTCGACGAGGAAAAACTCGATCAGGCTCGTGAAAATTTTGTTGCTGGTCAGCAGGAGGTTCCAGGCGAATACTCTGGCCAAAGTATCGCACCGGAGAGTACGCCGTCTGGCGAGCCTGCCTCCGAGTAGGCATCCTTCCACCTGGCATCCTATCATCATGGGATGACAATGGTGCACAGATGCAAGCGGCGATTCTCGCGTACAACCAAGTTTGTGAACACGATGATATGGAAGCCACGGGTTGTCCTATGGCTTCCACAAAACGCCGCTGATATGGAGACTGCTGACCATGAAATTCACAGGCGCACTCGTAAGCATTGAATTGGACATGGCGGACTATCGAAAAAGGCTGCATGAGCAACTCTCAGAAGATATTGCTCATGCAGCCTCTGTTTGGATGGAGGCTGTTCTACAAGAGATTCCAGTCTGGTCGGGAGCTTCATGGGCCACCTTTATCAGATTATCCAGAGCCATCGGAAGAACTTTAGCAATCAGCCCGACAACTATCAACAGGATACCTTATGGGCAGAGACATGGTGACGGAGCTTTGACGGCAGATAAAGAAAGGGTTGAATATACATTTGAGTATTCGACAACCCTCCGTTGGCTTATCCACAATGAGTTCAACTCCGATGATAGTGATCCCAATGTCTGGCACAGGCTACTCAATCCAGGACCATATCATTTCCAACAAGCTGGTATAAAAGCGTTTGAGGGGGTGGCAAAAGAGATTGAGTTGCCATCTCCGTGGAAATCCCTCAGAGTCACTCGACATAGGATATAGCCATGCCACCTGAAATTAAACAGACACTGGGATTTGAGGCTTCTAAAGCTATTGAGACTCTGAAGCAACTCGATACAGCTTTGAAAGGCTATAGCACAAGTTTGAATAGTTCCTTGTCTTCAATGCAGTCTTTCAACACACAAGCTGGTAAGACTGTAGCTGCTTTGAAACACTTAGCTTCTAATAGCAGTGAGGCAGTATCCCAACTGTCTAAGTTGTCAGGGCTCAAGATAAAGGCTCCCACCGGACTGGGAGAAGTTAGTGGGAAAAAGAAGCTTGATGTTGATACAGAGATCGGTCGACTCCAAGAGCTATACAAAGTTCCTTCAAATGTCTCCAAAGTTCAAGCCAGAGCTTACCAAAATGCCATCACGCAAGCAGCACAATTTCTTGCGGCACACAAAAAGACTGGCAGTAAACTCAAGGAAATTAACGCCAACATAGGGGCGAACTTCAAAGGGCTGGAAAACACTTTAGCCAACCATTTGGCAAAAATCCGTAGAGCAACTGAAGTCAGTATCAAAGCCCCTAAATTGGATGTTTCAAAGTACACACGAAGAGTGCAAAAACTGATACCATTAACAGAAGGCGCGACGAATGCTCAAAAGCGTGCTTGGCAATCACTCTCTACAAAAATTGCCGAGACTGCTGTCAAGAATAGACTCAGTATTGGCAAAATGGTATCAGTCTATGGAAAACTTGGGCAATCCTTAACAGGTCCTTCAAACAAAATCGCTAATGATATGCAGCGGTTGGTAACTGCACAAGAAAAAGTTGGTGCTTCGGCTAAAAAGACTGAAAAATCTTGGACTGTCTCTTGGGAGACAATGGCTAGGGTTGTTGGGACTCAGTTGATTGTACGTGCCTTGAGTTCAATTCGACATGCACTTAGAGAAGCTGTCTCTGAAGCCATCAACTTTCAAAGAGCAGCAGCAGAAATTGGAACAATTGCAGGCGGATTGGGCGGCCTGGAAAAGATAGAAGATTTGACTCGCCGTGTTTCGGATACCTTCAATATTGAACTCGCGGATACTACAGAAGCTGCTTATCAAACAGTATCGAATCAGATTGCCAGCACTGAGAAAGATGTAGAATCTTTCCTAAGTTCGGCTGCGAAGTTCGCCAAGATTACCAAGACAGATATGACTACAGCGGTCAATCTTCTCTCAGGTACTTTGAATGCTTTCGGAAAGGAAGTCTCTGAGACTGAAGATGTAGCAGCCAAGTTTTTCAACACGATCAAATTAGGCCGTACCAGGGCTGAAGAGTTAGCACAAGGCATGGGTACAATTAACCCCATCGCTCAAAAACTCGAAATCTCCATGGAAGAATTGAATGCGGCAGTAGCTACACTCACGATTCAAGGACTTAAAACTGACAAGGTAGTCACCCAGATTCGTGGTGCCATGCAGGCATTTTTGAAGCCTACCGATGCGATGATAGACGCAATGCAAGAGTTAGGATTTGAGACGGGTGAGCAAGTTTTTGAAGCCTTTAACCTCCAGGAAGCTATCAGAGCAATCATCGAAACAACTGATGGAAGTGCTGCGGCAATTGCTAAATACTTCCCACGTGTCCGGGGTCTGACAGGTGTCTTGGGTTTGGCTACGGATGCCAACAATCACTTTAATACATCAATGGAGGAACAGAAAGAAGCTCTTGGCGAAGTCTATGATAGAGCCTATCATCTGATTATCACAACTGATGCCGAGATAGTTACCAAAGCACTGAACAAGCTCAAGAATGTCTTTATTGATGTCTTTGGCCAGCAATTTCTCTCAGGTCTTGCCAAAGGATTGGGTGTTCTTGAATTGCTCACTGCGGATGTAAACGAGTTTATCATAAAGGCATATGAAAAACGCGGTCAGGTTCAAGAGGACCTTCTCACAAAGGAACTTCAGGCTGAGAAAGATTCACTCGCGAAACGAGCTAAACTCTTAGCTCAGTATGCCGCTACTGCTCGCAAGGAATTTATCGCTGCGGCTAATGCTGCCGAAGATGCCAACCAAATCATTGCTGCGAGCACCAAGTGGGCTATCGATAGCATGATGGGTCCTATAGATGCAGCTATAAAAGGTATTCAAAAGGCTGCATCCGAAGGCAAGAAGTTGATGGATGACTTCGCTAAAGAGACTAGTGATTCTTTTGAGAAAGTTCATGAGACTCTCTTCAAACGATCAGTTAGCATAGCGGACGACCCTAATGTAAAGGTCTCCTTGCTGAGAAGGAAATCTGCTGAAGATTCACTGAAGGCTCAAGTGTTGGCTGCTAAGGCAACCACTAAAGGTGAACTGGATGCGGCTAAACAACTTCAAGTAAGTTCGCGTGCTTACAATGACGAAGCATTTGCTATTTCACGTACAATCAAGGAGAAGTTTGTGAATGGTGAAGTCACTCGTGACCTCACCAAAAGTGAATTGAAATTGCAGAAACAACGTACCTCTCAAATTTCTCAAGACTTGGTCTTACGTCAAAACCGGTGGAAAATAGCTCTTGATAAGGGTTCGGAAGCTGTAGAGAAGAATAGGAAAAGTCTCTCCGAAAATGCTCGTGAAGTCACGGAGTATAAAGCCAATCTGGATATTCTCATCGGGAAAATGGAAGAGGCTCAGAAGACAGCCGCTAGTAAAGACTTGACCCCTGAAGATCAAGTAAAATTGGCAAAGGAAGCCCAAGTAGCTGTTGAAAAATTTCTCACTGCCTATGGACAAGGGATAGAGAAATTCAGCAAGAGTGCTGATCCTGTCGTGAGGAAACTTTTCCAAGCTATCGAAGCTCAGGATTTGTCGGTCGAGATCGAAACGATCATGACGCTTCCGTCCAATATGCAAAAAATCTTTGAGATGATTCGGAGTGCTGCCAACGACTTCTTCCAAAAGATTCCGATTGAAATTCAACTGTTTGCAGAAGAACACGGATTGGCGGTAGACACTCCGAAGCAAGTTGATGAGGTTATGCGAAAGTATAATCAAACTCTTGATGAGCAAGCTACAAAAGCCAATACAGCTAAGAAGGCATCGGGAGATTTAGTAAATGAGTTAGAAAAGATTGACGCTCTTATTAAGGTTCTCACAAGTGATGTAACCCTGGGTGAAACTTTTGGCGAATTATTTGACACCCTTTGGAATAGGGGAGGAATTGCCGGGGCCGCCAGAGAAATTGCCGATAAGGGCGCTCAGTTCAGGGATTTTGAGACCGTCTTAGATAGCATCACAGAAAAACTTAAAACGGGTTTCACTATACCTCAAGCTGGCACCATTAGCAAGCAATTGGAGAATATCTCAAATCGTGGATTCAAGTCGTCTACAGCCATGCGTGGGTTGAGTGACGCAATACTCAAAATCCCTATACTGCAAGAGCAAATTGACGCTGGAGCGGGTGTAGGTCAACGGGAATTGATTACCTCCAACATGTTGAGAGCTGGGGAACTTCAAGAAGAACAAATCCGAAAATCCCTTGAGGAGACAATGGCTATTCGCCAGGCTCGTGAAGCAATTGCTGCAAAAACGGCTGAGACAGATGCTGCTACGCAATCCCAAAAAGCTCTGACTCAAGCTGTACAGGAAGGTTCTCAGGCTGTTGCTGAACAGCCAGCGAAAGTCCAACAGACCAACCAAGAGGCAACACAGTTGCAGAATACTGAAGCGGCTATTACTGCTGAAGTAGGTAACACCAACTCTGGTATACAGCAGATGACTTCCCAGTTTCAAGCTGCTGAACAAGCTGCTCGGGGGGTAGCTGACGCTACTCGGACAATCAATCCAGAGACGGGAGCCCTGACCGTCCAAAATCCATTCAACTCGAATGGCGGAAGAGTAGGATACTTTGCTAATGGTGGTCGTGGGACGGATACCATTCCTGCAATGCTTTCCGCTGGAGAGCACGTTACTAACGCAAGATCGTCACGACGATTCGCTTCCCAACTGCAAGCGATTAACGCTGGTCAACAGCCAGTCTATCGTAACGACGGTGGGGACACCTTCAATACTAACGTGGGTGATATCAATGTTAGTGGTGCCCGTGGTCCTGAAGCGACTGCTCGCACAATCATGAGTAAGATTCGTCGCGAAGAGCGGCGAGGTTCTGGACGTTAATTACACCCTTTTCCTCTGTGGAGAAACACATGAATTCTGATGAACTCAAACTTGGTCAAAGTGCAGTTGCCACAGTGGTTCAAAGTGCAACTGGTGCCAAGACTGACCTCGATCTTACTGGTCGTTACGTGGTAGACCATTTTCGGAATGGTGAGAGAATCAACTCCTACCACTTCCCGAATGGAATTACGAACGAAGGTAAGAATCACTTACTGAACGTTCACTTCAATGCCCTTGCCGCAATGGCCACCTGGTATATGGGTCTGATTGACAATCTCAATTTCTCGGCTCTCGATGCTACCGATATCTATGATGATATCGATCAGGCTGGTAATGGTTGGGACGAGTTCCAACTGTATACCGATGCCGGTAATGGTGATAGTGCTACGACTCGACCGAATTGGGATGAAGCTACAGCTTCTGCCCAATCGATTACCAACTCTTCTGTTACTGTCTTCGACGTTACTGGTTCTGGTACAGTCAAGGGTCTTTTCCTTGTTGCTGGCACCAGTTCAAATGTTAAAGGTGACCACACCGCTGGTACAGCCCATAAGCTTTGGGCCACTGCCCTCTTCTCCGGAGATGTGGCTGTTCTCTCGGGCGATCAACTCAAGGTCACTTACACAGTGAGTGCCTAACGAATCTCTCCCTCGTGGTGGTCGGGTTGGGTCTCGACCCAACTCGGTCACCATTTTTTCATACAAGGAGCCTCTCATGGCTTTACTCTGGATCGAAGGTTTTGAAGGCTTTGGGGACTCCGCCGGGGTAGCTCCGCAACCTGCAAATATCATGTCTCGCAAGTACCCAAACATCAATCGAGAAAACTTCTTCGACTTAGAGACTGGTCGAAATGGTTGGTGTATAGAGATTGTTGGGACCACAGATTATTTTCAGACCCCATCCTTGACAACCAATGCAACTCTTGTTTGTGGTCTTGCTTACCAATTGCCATCTGGATTGCCGGCTTCTGGTTCTAACATCGTAGCTTTCTACGAAGGTGCAAACAAGGGTGTGAGCATCATAACCAATGTAGGTGGGACTATTGCTGCTTATAGAGGTGCTGTCTTACTAGGCACTTCAGCTATGAGTCTCGGCTCAGGTACTTGGTATTACATTGAGTTGAAGGTACTCACCCATAACAGCGCGGGTACTGTCGAAGTCAAAGTCAACGGAACTACCTGGTTGAATCTAACTAGTCAAGACACTCAACCAGGTTCAAACGCATATCATGATGCGGCTCGTTTGGGTGGGGTCGCAGAGGATACTAGATACGATGATGTATACATTCTCGATAGCTCAGGTGCAGCAAACAATGATTTCTTAGGTAATCGAAAGGTTGTTGCTCTTGATCCCGATGGGGCTGGCGATACTACTGCTTGGACTCCTAGTGCTGGCAGCAATTTTCAAAATGTCGATGATGGTGACGAGGTTGATGAGGACACCACTTACAATGAAACCAGTACGGATACTGATCAGGACCTGTACACCTTTGGCGATTTGCCAGGTGTAACAGCATCTGTAGACGGACTCCAAATCACATCTGAAGCGAGGGTCACAGCAGGGTCTATGGACTTGAGTAATGTGATCAAGACGGGGGCTACAACTAGTCCTGGCACAGCCGACACTATCACATCGACGGCGTATGTAACCACCACACGGATTGAAGAGCAAGACCCGGATACGGCCGCCGCTTGGACACCTTCGGGCGTTAACGGTGCACAATTTGGAATCAAAGCTAACACGTAATCGGGAGACACTGTCATGGCTATTCGTGTTTCCCGGCAAAGAACTGAAGCTCTGACTGTAGAAACACCTGAAATACGGGTATCCAGATCGAGAGTCGAGACTCTTGTCAAAGATACAGGAACGATTTATGTATCCAGAACTAGAGTTGAAGTTTTGGTCCCAGATTCACAAATTCACGAGGAGTCTGGCACTTCAACCCTGTCTCTAACAGACTCGGCAACCCGTGAAACGATTCTGGAGAGATTCTCAATATCGACTTTGTCCTTGGGTCAAAGTGCTGATAAAACACTCTCAGCATCCTATTCTGCATCCAGCACTCTCGAACTGAGTCAAAACGAGAACCATAGCCCTAAATACCCGTCGGCAATATCAATTCTCGTACTGGACCAGGAGACAGCTTTCCCGGGCGTCTTTGAACTTTCGGCAAGTTCTACTCTCGTTCTGACTGGTTCTGCTGTCAATTCTGGGATCATTTCAGCGAGTGCATCAAGTACTCTTGAATTTGTCCAGTATGCTGATGAAGAGACTAAGGCAAGAGATGCCAGCAATACGCTGACCCTAACTGACACAGCCTCAGTTGATAAGATTCTGCAAGGTTTTAGTCAACTGGAATTAACTCAGGTGGCGAGAACCACCAAGGAACTGACTGCGTCCAATTCGCTTGAATTGACTCAGACGGCTCGCCAGAAAGTGTTTAAGCTCTATGGTGTGAGCCAGATTGAACTCAGTCAGAATACACGAGTAAATCCGAAATTCCTCTCGTCTTCAAATACCTTAGAACTGACTCAAAGCAATGATGTCACAAAACCAATTCGAGTATCGGCGACAAGTGAGTTAACGACATTCGAGGAAGTATGGGTCATTGACGAATTCGTCTTGACCCCCACTGGACTTCGAGATGAAGCCACAGTTATCGCCAATGTCGCTTATGCTGCATCATCTGTTATTGGTATCACACATGATACCAGTGTTCATGTTGCTTTGGCGACAGGTATAAGTGTCTCTGCCTCTAGTCAAATCAACTGGACTCAGAAGGCTATCCCAGAGGCGATAGAAGAGAGTGTAACAAGCACACTTGTTTTGTCTCAAACAGCGGTCGGCTTGGCTGGCAAACCCAGCGTAAGCGAACTGTCACTGACAGGTGTTGCTGCTGTAACAATTGATCGTGGGGTTGCTGGCGTATCAACACTCGGGCTTCAACAGTCCAATACTTTCACATTGATAATTGGGTCAACTCGATGTCAGTATTCACCATTCGTTGGTGATAGTTCTGATTCAGATGCGCCCACACCTCCCCCGGCTGAAATTGACGGTCCAATGGTTGGCATTCAGGTGCCATTCCAGTTGGTGTATCCTGCGGTAGGACCGGTTAGCGATTCGGTATCCTTGAAGGCGCCCAACTTAGGTAACAAGGATAGATTGTCTTTCAATCGAGTCTTGCAAGAGACTCGTGGCGGAACCTTGATAGTTTTCGCCGATCCTATCTGGCCCAAGATTCAGACGTTGGTACTCACCTTCTCTGGTCTCTATAGGGTTGAAGCACACGCTCTTTTGACATTCATTGAGACTTATCTTGGTAAAGAGATAGGCCTAATTGACTGGGAGCATCGCTTCTGGAAAGGTATTATCACAACACCAGATGAACCTGTCATCGAAGACAAGTTTGACAACTTCACCGCGAGTTTTAGTTTTGAAGGTGAACTTGATCCCTCGTGGAATCCTCAAGTGGTTCCGCCCTCTCAACGTTTCTCTGCAATCCGATCTGAACAGGAAGGTGGATACCACGTGCCAAATGAACCCATCATACCTGCGACTCCAGAAACAATCGATTTCCATTCTGCCGAAGCTGATTCGACAATCATTATTGGTAATCCACTGTATCTCACAGGTGTTGGACATGTCAATCCGGCTCGGTCTGACGCCGCCGGAACGACGCAAGTCGTTGGTCTGTCCATTACGGACACTTCGGCCGGCTTCACCTGCAACTATCTTACTGAAGGTAGAATCGAACGATCTGATTGGACTGATGTTGCTGGCGTGACGAATCTGTCTGCCGGTGTGACCTACTTCCTCGACCCAATACTCTCGGGTCGCATCACGTCCACGGCTCCAACAACTGCTGGACAATACGTGGTCCGTGTTGGGCGTGCGGTCAACACAACGACCTTGGACATTGAAATTGAATTGCCCATTCTGCTCTAAAGGAGAATCCAGTGGCACAACGAAAACCTCTCGTGATGAACTCTGGTCAGATTGAGCAACTCCAATCTGGTGATACTCTCGATGCTGTTGTTACCGAAGTCGATATTGTATCAAGAACCAACAACAATGCTTCTCCAATCATTATCGGTTATGCTGTCTATCCTGATGGGAATGGCACCGTAGACCTCGCTCAAGCCGATGCGTCAGGCACGGTGGAAGTACTTGGCATTGTCCAAGAGACTTCCATCTCTGCCGCCGCAAGTGGCTACATTCAAACGGATGGCATCCTGACAGCCACTACAGGACAATGGGATGCCGTCGCCGGGACCACAGGTGGCTTGACCGCCGGAACAGTCTACTACCTCGATCCTGACACGCCAGGGTTGATGACAGATACCGCCCCAACAGCGGGTGGGGATTTTGTTGTCCGACTAGGTGTTGGCCTCAGCACAACTGAATTTGAGATCACAATTCAGCAACCAGTCCTTTTGTAAACGAATGAGGGAGAGTCATGTCGTTCAAACCACTCATCATTGACACAGGTGTATTTAAGCAATTGCCTTCAGGACAAGCCCTCGATGCTGGCGGATGGATTCTGCCAGCATCGGGTGGCACTGTAAACTACCTTCTCATGGCGGATGTCTCTGGGAATGCCGTGTGGGGCTCAGATGTTGCTGGGCTCACATCTTTAACAGTTGACAACATCACTATCAATGGTTTTTCAATTACTAGTGATATTGGTACTATCATTTTTAATGATGAGAATCTAACGACAACTGGCACAGTGAGTGCTAAAACCTTGTATCTAGATCAAGGTACTTATCACTACCATGGTGATGGCGCCCACACATATGACAAAGTGTTTTCCAACTACACAGCTTCCAACCCTGTAACGGGAACTCTCGTTATTGATCTTCCTAATGGGTATACGAGCAACATCCTTTCATTTAAGGTTCGTGGTTATAGTTACCGGGCAGAACATGGTCCATGGGAAGTGACTTTTGGCGGAATCCCCGTAAACGCATCCCCTGACTTTTGGGATCAAGTACGTGCATTCGTCTCTGGACAAGCCCCATTTATTATGATACGGGCTGGTTATAATGGTAATACAGGTAAGGCTTGCCTAATGTTGGGCACGACTACTACCAACTGGTATCTTCCAATAACTGAAATCACTGATGTGATATCTGCTTCGGGGACATCAACTGGATTAGAGACAGGTTGGGACATTGCCTACTACGCAGATGAGACCAACTTCTACAACAATGATGCCAACCAGGAGGACCCAGAAGAGGTCACCTGGAATCGTGATTACCCTACTCCATCAGCAGACAATGAAATTCTTGTGTCATTTGCTGATAAACAAGCCAATTGGATAACGGTAAATTATGCCAAGAACATCACCGAGGACACTTCCATTTATGTCCGCAAAACTGGGAATGATACCACAGGTGATGGTTCCTTTGGACTCCCCTATTTGACTGTGGAAAGGGCTATCACACACACACTAACGATCAACCCTGGAGTTTATTTTCTCACAGTAGATATCGGCGAGGGAATCTTTTCTGAAAACACGATTACATATCACCATTCCCAAGGCACACAGATTGTTTTCCTGGGGGTCTCTGAACAGATTACCAGCCAAGCTGTCAATTCGATCGCAGGTGGGACAACAAGCCTCGGAAGCAACCTCTCCTATTATGATGTGACGTTTATTCTCCCCGTAGGCAAATCTGTTACTGTGGGAGACTACATCAGCATTGGGAATGCGACAGGAGGTAGTAACCCTAAAGGTCTCTATGGCTGCCACTATGTGAGTGGTTGGGTTGGAGGTACACGAACTGCGACTATTCAAGTGGTTTTTCGAGATGGCTCAAGCGTAGCGTCCGGGGCTGTCACTTGTGATATTGATTTGATCAAAACAGTGCTTGCATTCACAGCATCAAATGGTCTAAATTTGAATGGTTTGGTCAGTGGTGGGTTTTGGATAGGCATGGTTTTCCAGGGTAGCGACATTACATCCCATGTTGGTATCAATATGATATCTGGGGCGTCAGTTACACTTCAAGGGTCCTCTGGTAGTGGATTTGCCACAGGCGTTGTGGGGTTTGGCATTGGTGTTCAGGTTCAAATTAACGCGGGGTTCAATGGTGAGTTCTCCTTCATTAGCAAATGTGGCGACATTGGCATTCAAACGCTGACTGGAGGAACAACATATGTCCAGAATTCACATATCAGTGGTGTGAACAATGAAGGCGTCACATGTCTTACAAATTCGACCTTCATTGGCACCGCTCTTACCATTACTGGTGTAGGTAACTATAGTGTTTATGCTATTGATGGGGCATACGTTTCGTTGATAAACGGCAATATCACTTTGAACAATGCGACATATGCCATAGGGGCATTCAATCGTAGTACCATTAACATCACTGGTTCTACCTTCACTGATAGTGTGACACCCGCGACAAATGGCAACAATGAAGATAGTTGGCTCATTGGTCCCTAATCCTTTGGAGAAATCATGTTCTTAGCAATCAGAGAGGGGACAATTGTCGAGTGGAGTTCTGACATTGATTCACTGTTAACACTTGACCCAACAGTTCATGAGGTGGTAGAATGGGAAGGACCTCTACCCTCGTGGGATTCGGAGTCAGGGGATCGACAACTTGACCCACGTTCACCAGGGCAGAAGTCTCAGGATGTGCAGAAACGATACCTGCGGAAACGGGATAGGGCATACCCCAAAATGAAACGCATGTTGAGAATGATATATCGCGATCTGAAGGATGGCACCACTGAGTTTGTGGACGCAATTGATGCAGTTGATGCACAGTTTCCGAAACCGGAGTAAGACATGTTCCAATTCTTAGCACCATACCCCACCATTCAGACAACCTCTGTGTTACCTAATCCACGATTAGGTGATGCTGAGAATCTGAGGGTAGCAATATCGATGAAGCGAACCATGGATGGTACGCGATATACATATATCAAGCGTAAGGGGGGAAGAAAGCTTCAGTGGACATTTCGACTCACGCGGAACAAGTCGCTCGAATTAAGGGCATTTATCCAATCCTACTTTGCATCCACCATCAAGGTGATAGACCACAACGATCGCGTGTGGGTAGGACACCTGACGAATAATCCCTTTGAGCTATCCACAGAGAGTCGAGCGGCACCGGCAATCGCGCCAATGCCCAGAGGTGAGAGTGTGGTCATAACGCTAGAATTTGAAGGGACTGAGATATGAGAAACCTGACAGCAAATGCCCTAGCCCAAATTGCGACGAAGCTTGGAAATGAACCAATTACAATCATAGAAGTCGACTGGGTTGAAGGCGATCCCGGCGGCGCGAAGCTTTATGCCGACCGAGACATTGGAAGCATCAGTGGTAAAATCTTGGAGGTTGGTGGGCTCGACAACGTCATCAACATTAGCGAAAATGACTCTTCGCAAGAACTTTCCATAACCCTGGATGATACTGATGGCACTATCAAGGAAATCATTAACACCAACGACATTCACAAGCGTGATGCCCGTGTATACCAGTATTTTGACGGGATGTCATTTGACGACCGATTTCTGCTCTTCGCTGGGAAAATCAGTTCGCCAATCACCTGGAGCGAAAGACAGCGAACCATCTCGTTCACAATCATTTCTCAACTTGAGGACAAAGAGGTAGGATTTTCTGCTGAAGAAGGTCAATTCCCGTGGATTCCCAAGGACCTGATTGGTAAGTCATGGCCGATGATATTTGGGACGGTCCAGGACGTGCCGGCGATGCAATTCAATCAGGCTGTGAAAGGAACAACCCTGTGCGGTGTCGGCATCATCAGTGGGCGTGAGGAACATTTGAATGCACCTTTAGGGGGCAATGATTCAGCTTTCTATGTTAGTATGTCTTCAATGTCTGCTCAAACTTCTCATCTTTGGGAATGTTGGTCTGCTGCTTGTGATGGAGACGAAAAGGATGGTTTTAGGGATCAAGCATTAGCATCAAGTGATCAAATGAGCGAGGCATCTTCTGCACACAGTAAGGCAAAGGAGTGTGCTCGTTTACAAAGAATACTAACACTCCAGACAGCCATCGCCTCGGTTGAAGATGGGGGCGCCGATGGTTTAGGCTGTAATCCTGTACGTATATTAGGTGGGGAAGATTTTCCACAAGAGATAGGGTTACAACTCACTATTGGTCAAGGTATCTTTACAGGTCATTTTGAAGGTGAAAATTTCTATATTTCTGATAGACTTCATGTGGCGGATGAAGAAAAATCGTTTAAGATAAGTGACGATAATTGGAAGTACTGGAAAGCGTGGAGGGATCATGATGAGTTATGCGGCCCGGAGCCTCCTTTTGCAGAATGGGATTTCAAAACCCAATTATCTTGTATAGAATGGCCAGCCAGTATAGTTTCCCCGGACGGTATCATCGAAAGTTCAGGCGCTGCACATGGAACTCTATCGGATGATGAAACAGATATTAGGGTGAGTCAAATTGCTCAACATTATTGGGCTCAAGCGGGTGCTAGTGTCAGCATCACAGCCTCTGAACCCATCACATATGTAGCAAGTATTGTCCCAGGGACAATCCTCACAGTGAAGGCATACAAGAATTTTGACAATGAGAGACTATTAGTCAACATTCCTGATGATCTTTACATAATTGAGACAGTGGATTATGGGCCTATAACGGCAGTTCAAATCACAGTTGACAAACCTTTGAGTACCATCCCTGACCAGGGATGGGAAGATAACATCTATGTCACCTTTGAATCAGACATCGGTCCACACACTTGTGACATTCTTCAGTACATCATCGACAACTACACTGACCTGGAATATGATGCAACTAGCTTCACAAACATCCGCAATAGTCTTGACCCATTCCCGATGAACTTTCCCATCTTGGATAAGAAGAACGCTCTAAATGTGTTGCAGGAGATCGCCTTCCAAGCAAGATGCGCATTGTGGCTTTCCAATGGCACGTTCTACATCAAGTACTTGCCCAAAGAACCCTCCAGTGATCAGACCATCACTGTAAGTGATATCGATGCCGAGGAGGGTCTGACAGTAGAATTGACACCCACTGAAGACCTGGTTACCAGGATGAATGTGGAGTGGCGCATTTCATGGAACGAAGATGAACCAAACAAGATCATCCTCCGACACAATGTGAAGAAGTATGGTACACAAGCTGAGGACTTCTTCTTCTACTGTTTCAACCAGCCTGACATTGTTTTGAAGGCTGCGACTTTCTGGCTCATTCGCAAGTCGAACACCTGGAAGAAGGTCAGCTTCAAGGCATATCTCCAGTTGCTCAACCTCGAAGTCTTCGATACCGTGCTCTTGAGCCTGGGGTCGGACTATGTGTCCACTGGTGACGTGAAGGCTATCATAGACGAAGCCAGTTACAACTCGGACGACCAAACGATTGACTTCACTGTATCCACCCCTATCAAATCAGGGACAATGGTGGAGTATGAGTTCTATTGGCCATCCCAGGTTTCTGTGACACGGAAGTTCCCGACCGATTTTGAACTGGAAAATGGGTATGCTGGCGGCGATGGTATCGGAGCCGAAGCTACTGGTGACCTGCCAATCGGTTTCACCGACCCTGATGACTGGGGGTCGGGAGTCGTGTGGGTTGGAGGTCCCAATGTGGTCTTCACAGGTCCAGCCGACCATGGTGAGAACATTCCGAGCGACATCGACTTTGTTGCTCAAGCAGTGATCTTCACGGATCAATATGCCGAGTTGGATGTTAGGTCTGAACCTACGCCAAATCTCTTGGAGTCCTATGCAGAAGACACCTCTTTACCAGACCTTAAAAACATAGGTGATAATTTTTTCATCAATCTCCACAAGACAAAAGTTGTTGATATGGGGAAAGAGGGTGATGACGTACCTAGATATGCCCCTTTGAGTACCTTTTTTAAGGCTGTTACCAAAGAAGGCGAGGATAGTAAGCTCGTTGTAGATTGTGATGAAGCACTCTGGGCGAACGGGGATATTGAGGAAAATACTGGCAAGGAATTCCACTTCAAGTATGATGATGAAGAAGAAAGGTTTGGTGCCGGAACTGCCTGGCTACAGGATTCAGAAGGAGAGTAAACGAAAAAGCCCACCCTCATGGGGTGGGCATAAGGAGAGTGATATGAACACTGACTCCAAGTGGAGAAGGACTCTTAGCTGGCTTCGTCGCGAATTTCCTCTAGGCAAAAAGGTACGTATCAGACAACTTGACATGGAGGATCAAGGCGAGTGTGACTACATCAATCATCGTTTTGAAATCACAATAAAAAAACAGTGTCTCAATCTGCGAATGGATACTCTGCTCCATGAATACGCTCACGCACTGGTGTGGTTTGGAAACGATGCCGATTCCCATGGAAGTGAGTGGGGACTGATGTATGCTAAGCTTTACCGAACTTGGTTGGCTTGGAACTACGGGAAACCTCTTGAAGATGAAGAGACTTAACAGTCCTGTGTAAGGTTTACATAGCAGACGGAAGAGCCATTGGTTCTCCGCATCGCGTTCGTTCCCTCAAAAGGGTCCGATGGCTCTCAGCCGTCGGACCCTTTTTATATTGACCGAACATGGCTTACTTGGGATTGTGTATAGGGAGTCCTACAGGATACTGAAGAGATTTAAGAGTCTTTTTCACAGGTCTCTTTAATTCTGGTATCTTAACCCTATACTCACATTGATCACAATCAGCACACTTGACAATTTGAAAGGTCTTGCCACAACGCGCAATCACATCAACACAATTGCAAACTGATTTGGAGGATAGGTTGAAATGTCGCACAACACAAGATTTCCATACAGGTAGAAAAAGATGATCATTTTCTTTATCTCGTTGATATCCATCAATATGTTTTGGCGGTTCAAAATTGTCAGATTTTTTCTGGTATTCCAATGACCCCGTGTGGCCAACTTTGATGTTATCTGGTGTGATATATCTAAGACTACTGAGATGAGCCTCTGGGGGCCCACCTGTATAGATTATCCAAACCTTACCCACACCCTCCAACTCAGGTAGGGGGGTATTTGAGGTCCTATCCGGTAATCCTTTTAATATGTCTTCACGGGTCACGGTCTCTTCAGGGTATATTGACTCGGGGCATTTCTTACAATCTCGCATCACACCTCCAACATTTTGATAGGTCGTGTAGCCGCACATCTTTGCATGAGTACTTGTGTGCTTGCGCCCCGCAGTGTCCAGTTTCGATTACAACAGTTCGATGTCGGCACGGCGTCAATATGGGGATGAAGCACCAAGCGTCTGCATTGTGAAGGTCGAGTGTCTTCCGTCGATATCCATCAGGCACTTTGGGTGGTTCCCAACCTCTCTGAGGGTAAATTAGCCTTCCATCGCTCGCCTTGAATGGTCTACCCTGCATTACTTTCTCTCCTCGGACAAATTGAGCAGGTCTTGGGACCCACAAACGAATCAACCAGCTTACACCGCCGGGCAATCCGATGATAGCCACAGGCTCCAATATTAGCCGGCTTCAGTTCCAAATGCCTGCATATCGGGTCGATTGGCTCCAGGGTCCAACCATCAGTCGTACGGTAGCCAGGAGCCACTGGTGGTAGTTCCCAGCCTGTTTGATGATAAATGATTGTGCCGAGAGGGGTTATTACTGGGGGCTCCATATGACGCTCCTGGGGCTTCTGAGAGGACATATTACTTAGCCTCCCAATCTGAGCATTTGGAACATTTTGATCTCATCGCGATACGGAGTTTCTCCTCAAAACGGCACGCCGGGATGACACGCACGCATTTGCACGCCGGAGATTTTATCTTGTGTAAGACAAGGTGTTTACACAACGGTTTATCAAGGATGAAAATCCAGGCATCTCGACTGGTGAGGTCCTCAGATTTCCTATGGTAGCCAGGTGGAACGGGCGGGGGTTCCCAGCCTTCCTTGTTGTAGACAAGCGTTCCATCAGGGGTGATTGTTAAAGGGGTCTGCTTCATTATCGTCCATCCAAAATTTGTTGATCAATATAAGCATGATGGACTTCCAGTGTATCATCCCAAAGAAATGCCCAACAAAAGTCATCTGGATCAATATCCCCATGGATACTTAGACAATAATCAGCCATATCTTCCTCAGTCATGCCAGGAAAGTCTTCAGCGAGTTGTGGGAAATCACACCAACTCCAATAGTTGATTTCATCCTGGATTTCATCCAGAGCCTCCTTACCCCAGAACTCAAATTCCCCCTGGCCGTTAGCCCGTTCCCCTTCCACAGTAAATCTAACATTATCAGGGCACATTTCTTTGAGGGAGGCACGTAACTCCTTCAAGTCATCTTTGCTCCAGATATGTTCACCATCTTCAATAGGGTGTATGAGAGGAGGTTGGAACCTGTTCGACCAAAATGTCCCTTCTTTAAGTGCCATATCCACCCGATAGACAAGCTTATTCCACCAGTATGTAGTGTAAGGTGTCTTGTTAGGAGGTTCAGGATAATAGTCGTGATATTTTTCGCTCATTCAAACATCCCATGGAGTAAGAGGGAACGGTACACTTCCGCCTCAGTGATACAATCGCAAAGAGCATCGTGCGGATTCTCATGAACAATACCAAAATGGGAGGCGAGTGCGATCAGACCTACGCTAGAGAAGGGGGCTGATTCGCCGGCGAAAGATGCACGGTCATTCAACGCACTGGCAAATAACATTCCATCCCGCGCATGGGAATGAAACATCTGATTGAACAAATCATCCCCGAGCCAAGCCTTGCCGAAGGACGACTCAAATGCCCAGTTGTGGGCTAATGGGACCAGGCATTTCATTGCGGGTAGGTCCAGACGTTCCCACCAATCAACTAGCAGGTCGGCTACCTTCTCACTGGATGGTGAGTTGATCATAAGATCATTCAGGTTCAGACCATGAATCATTACTGCGCCACCCTGACGCTCAGGAAACTTCGGGGCCAAATTTTGGTAAAAGGGTTTGATGTCTTTGTTAGGTCGCAAATCGGAATTCAGAGGGACAATCGCAATTTGAATAATTTCATGATAACCCGCTATCAGTCCGGTAGTCTCATAGTCAATAGCCGCCATCAATTTCCCATTGAGGTGGGATAACGCTGAATATGTTTTCATGCTTGCTCCCTCTTCTCGACAATTTCTGCAATTTCTGGATTACGTTTCAAGTAAGCACTTTCGTCAAATGTATCACAGAAATCCTCCAGCCACACATCGAACATCGTAGACGCCGGTGGACGGTCATCGCCTTCTGGGTATACCTTGGTGAAATGCTTCATCATGAAGACATTCGCAAGGACATGATCGAGGTGATGCTCGCCGCTCTCTGGATCAAGGTCTTCCCGGAGGTAGTACCATTTGAAGAGATGCCGCAATGTGCAAGCCATTGCTGAACTCCACTTCATTCCGGCCGTCCAGTTCCAGCTTGCATACTTCAACTTGCCCCCCATAAACACTCTCGTCACACCGCCAAGCAGAAGCATCGGCACCAAGGTCAAATCAATCTTGCCAGCATTGGCACGAGCACCTGAACCCTTGACATCACTGTTTATATCACCTTCGGCGTATGTGACAGAATCCTTGGCAGAACCCTTGGCAATTCTGTCTATATCTTCATATATGGATGCATAATCACTCATATCTCTCTCCTTTTCAGTCGTTCACCAGCACAGATAAACGGGGCGGCATTAGGGTCTTTAGGTAAATCCCAAGACAGATTTCCTACGAAACGTTGATTCTTCCCACCACTGGCTCCACTAGGAGTGTCGGAGGGTAGGGCTCTCGACACTTTTGCTTTGGTCCATTCAAACCGCTCGGAGGGGTCCATCCATGTGGTGAACTTCTCATAGAACTCGGCGAACAGAATCTTCTCACCAGGAGCATAATGAGCAGCTTCCTTGATGAATGTTTGCAAACTATCACGACTCATATCCTTGGAACGTTGACGCTTGTAGGTGTCCACAAGCGGGAGGTGTAAACGGTCTTGAGCCTGTGGTAATTCCAAGTTCATCAAGGTGCACATGAACGCCGGTGCCTCTTCCTCAAGTAACTTGAGAAGCACCTCTTTTGGTATATCCTGATCCTTGAGAAGATCAGGAACTTCGATGACCATAATACGTGTATCGTCTGGGAAGACTGGGCACGCACCCTGAGTGTTAGCACACATCACAAAGTGGAGTGTGTTCGGTTGTTCATAAGCATCTGTTCGCATTTTGCGAATAGACAACGTCTTGCTAGTCACCCAGTCCTTGATCCGATTGTATGCTGTTGTGCTCCCTGAAATATCCTTCTCCTCAATAACAGCCAACACGCCACCTGCCAACTCACCATTGAAGTTGTTGTTATTGATAAGGGCACGGTCAGCCCTGACAACACCCCCTGTTACCAAGAGACTAAGAGCCTCATGAAAAATTGACTTCCCGCTATTTTGATTCCCAAAGAAGAATAGGAAAGGTAGCTGTTCAAATGGATCACGAAAACAACAGGCTACCCACGCGAGACCATACTGAGCCCCATTGCGAATGTTGAGTTCCTGTGCCCAATGTAGGTTCTTGATATCATTGTCGAGATCACAGAAGCAATGTTGAAGAATCTTGTCCCAATGTGGATGTTGAGCATCTTCATCACCTAGCTTCTGGGGTTCATACTTGAATTGAGGGGCATTGAAGTTCCACCGTCGCCCACCAGGATATTCATCTTTGAAAGGTTGACTTACCAATTCCCAGGGTTTGTTGACGCAACCACCAAGTACATTTTCTGCCTCGGGTTTTCCCAGACCTTGATACTGTAACCAATGTTTACATTCACCTTGGGGACGGCGATGCCATTTGTCATTACTGCCTCGCACGTACCACCCGGCGGAGTCACACTGAGTGGTTACCAATGTACGAAGACGGTCGTCAAATTCGTCAACACCTTGTGTGTCTTCGATAGGATCAGTCTTGACTTCAAATACCTTCTCCCAGAAGCCACCACGAATTTTAGCCCAACCACCTTTGGGTCGGGCTTCATCTTTTGTCTTTTCGATTCGCACAACTAAACGACCATCCTTGTTAGGTTTGACAATAGCCTCTCGATGACAGAATTTCTCCTCAATTTCAATAGTGTCACCGAGAGCCTTAGCCACTTTGACGGCATCCTCGGCATGCTCGAATTGGAATCCCTTGTTGTCCGCAAGTTCTGCCCCACCGAGGGCTCGCGCTGCTGTTTTCATATCAGGTTCATGATTGAAATAACAGGTTGTCCAACTTTCACCATCTTGTTGCCAAGTAGCTGATTCCGAGACACCCGGACTGAATCGATAGACACGAAAGGCACCATTGGGAGTTGGGAACATGAAACAATTCGGGCTGGCACGATCAGAACCCTCTGAGGTTGTGGAATAGAACCCCTTGAGATTCAACTCGGACATGAGTTCCGGATCATCCATCAATTTCTGTAGAGCACACGTATGTGTCTGTACGAGATGATGGTCTGAGACCCACACTGTGGAATAACCTGAACGAGCAAGTTCATCAATGATTGATTTGTGTTTATCATCAAGGTTAGTGATACGACGGGCTGAAGCCAGCTTATCAAACGGGTCCATGTCATCATCCTTGATACCTCCTATCTTGACTTTGTTGCGATTACCTTTGACAACTTCAATGTTATCCATCCAATTGGATGGGAGATCATCAAGACCGAGAATCTTATCGGCAGACTTCTTCAAGGCAAGTCCGAAATTTTCTACTGTCAGCTTCTTGTGCCAAATCCACATGACGCCACCACAACAATCGATTTGCGAAGCAAAGTCATAGCCTGTTTCGCTTGACATCATTCCCAGGACGCAACGTGCAAGTGCGGCATGTTCGGTATGGTTGGCGGTTGGAATCTCGTCCACGTAAACATAAAGGTGAATTCCCTGCCCTCCCGTGGATTTCCTCACCTCTACGTAGGGGAGGGCTGAGGCTGCTTTCTGGACTTCAGCCAATTCTTCATCGTTAATTCCAACTCCCTTGGCGTGCCCAGTGAGTGCGTCGAAATCAAATCCCAACCATCGGCTACAACGATTCTTCCAGTCCCACCCCGTGGAACCAATGCCTTCAGCGTGCCACTCCAGAGGCCAGGACAGCTTGTACGGTTTGAAGGTTGGTTCATCATAGGAACCCTTGGGAATCCGCAGATTCCACCATTCATTGACGCCATCTGTCCAGGTGGCACGCTTCCCGGCGACGGGTTCCCCTTCACCGGAGGACACATTCACCTGTGTTTCCATATCTGTCCCGTGCTCAAGATATCTGTCAAGCAGGTCCTGACCGGGATGTTCCTTCCGTTTGGATTGGAGAAAATCGACAATAGCTTCGGTGATGAACTTCTTCATAATACCTCTAATGGGCAGGTAAACATAATAGCCGCACTCCCTAACTGTTTATAATAGTCGACAGAGGCAGGGTAAAAAGAAAACCCATTCTTTGAGAATATCAGAAATCCACAACCAGGCAAGGGAAGGAAGTAATGACCCACTCCGAAACGAGTTTCGCGCCTGAACGGAAGTCCGTGTGGCACTTTGGCTTACGTCAAGAAGTAACCAAATAGAGTAGTATATATTATTTATTGAACTATAGAAAAAACTTAATTAAAGTAGTAGTAGTAGATGTAGATCGGAAACCATTACTACTCGACCATTTGGAAATCCAAAAATTTGTTCTTTCACTTTATGGTTTTCCGGGTCGACTATTATAGATGGTTAGGGAGAGATGCCATGTCCACGCTCAAAACGATACCCCTCAACAAGCTCACCGACCCCTGGATGTTGCTTCGACCTGTCCTCAAAGACTCAACTGACTACCTCGAACTCAAGACATCCATGGACGAAAATGGCCTGATCAATTCCATCGCTGTCCGACCAAGTCCCAGAAAGACTGGATTTTATGAAGTGATTGACGGGATGTGGCGGACAACTGCCGCCCGAGAATTAGGCTTCAAGAGTATACCCTGCATCATCAAGAACGCTACTAACGAGGATGTGCTCACGCTTCAGATTCAAGCCAATGCAATTCGACCTGAAACAAAGCCCGTTGAATTTGCTAAGCAATTACGACGAATTCAAAAAGCACATGATGGAATCACACTGAGACAACTATCGAGCATGGTTAACAAAAATACCTTGTGGGTTCAGTTACAATTGGGTTTGCTACGACTTTCAAAGGAAATCCAAAAATCAATAGATCGCGGCGAGATTTCACTTGGGAACGCATACATGTTGGTGAAAATACCACCAAGGCTACGTTCCGAATATATTGACAACGCAAAAACCATGAAACCACCTGCATTCAAGGCCTTGGCAGCCAGCGTCATCAAGTACTTTCAGGAAGCCATCCGCCAAGGCAAGCTTGACGCATTTTTCACAGATGATTTCAAAGCACAACCCTATCTCAAGCCTTTGAAGGAGATTCAAGCTGAAGCAGATACAAAAACGGAAGCTGCTCTAATAATTGCCACAGAGCTTTGTAAGACACCCTTAGACGGTTGGATAGCAGCCTTACACTGGGCTATGCACATTGACAAGGGTGGACAGGAAGAACAGGAAATAGCGGCTTGCAAAAGAGCCCATAAGACTTTGAAAGGACCTCAGACAGACACAGAACGCACGGTTTAACACTCTTTCACCCATTTAAAAGGTAACTACACATGTCGGAAACGAATTTGGTTCCTGTTGATTTTTCCCAACTCCCTTCCACTACTCTGGGCTCTGACGATGGATTCAATAATCTCGCCAAAGGTGCAGATTTTCTTGGGCGCCTGCAACTGTTTAGCAAGGGCGTAGCCATTAACAAAGGCAAGATAACTCCTGGCACTTGGGGTATTCCCGAAGGCGATGATGTTATTACCGATCTTGGGAAGTCTGTTGACGTGGTCCCATTCGCCCGTCGCCCGAAAGCTATTGATTTGCACGATACCAACGCCATCATTACAAATTATGACATGGAATCGGACGAATTCAATCGAATTGTTGCAGCCAGTGGTCAAAAGGATAGTGGTTGTATGTATGGTCCCAGCTTCCTCATCTACGAACGGACGACGGGGAGGTTTTTAGAATGGTTCTGTGGTACGAAGTCCACGCGTGCTGAAGCCAATAAGATGTATCCGTTCCTTCGAGTCACCGAAGCCGATATCGCCGCTCGCCCTGCTTTGGAAGGCACCAAGCCGCATGATGCGGAGCCGTTCACGATGAACATCAAACTGCTAGAAAAGAAAACTTGGAGTTGGCATGTCCCAGTTGTTGTTCGATGTTCGACTCCTTTCACAAGGGTTCCACCCGTCGAGAAGATCATCTTCGAGATGAAACGGTTCATGAATCCAGTTGATGCTGGTGTCGAGAAAGTTGATGAAGAAGAGGGAGGTCGCGCCCGATAACTGTCACATACCACTAATTTTGGTGGTATACTTAATAGAGGGATGTTATGTCACCCGGAGATGTGCTCTTAGAGCATCTTCTGATCACAGGGACTGGCAGCAGGTGTGCTGTGACCTCAATTCGACTTTGTTGGTTGAATGAAGGGGACTGCCAGGGGTGACATTTCTTTAACACGAAGGAGACACAGATGAAGTATCTGAAAAACAAATGGGTGATAATTATTGCTCTGGCCTTGGCTGCCCTAGTTGGTGGTGGAGCCTACTCAGACGAAGTTGCCCAGGCTATTCTTGTCATACTTGGACAAGGGTAGAGCGTTTACACGGACTACAGAGGGCGGCTCTCGGGTATTGAGGGTGTCAGCCTGCGTAGTCCGTTATTGCAGGGATGGGATATTGGTTTTCCCTAGTGGCTCATAAGTCCGTACACGCAGGTTCAATTCCTGCCTCCGCAACTTGAGGGTAGTTTAATTTACTGTCGTTTCACTTTAGAAGGTACACGAAGTTATGACTAACAATTTTGGATGGGCTTTGGAACAACTCAAAGCTGGTAAAAAAGTCTCCCGTATACACTGGAATGGTCCAGGTCAGGTTTTAGAATTACAGGTGCCGGGTTCACACAGCAAGATGAGTCTGCCCTATATTTACATCAGGACAGTCCAAGGGGACCTTGTTCCCTGGCTGGCAAGTCAAACAGATGTACTTTCTGAAGACTGGGTGTCAAACGAAGCCTAACGTCTGGTTAGTCATGTCTACCCTGCCGGGGCGGTTTTAACGGCGCGCAACAAGCACAGGTTCGATCCCTGTACCGGCAGCTTACGTGTGACTCAGGTTCGAGTCCTGAGTTGAGAATGATGGGTTTGACTCCCGTCCACATGTATCTTACAAATGGAGAAAGTGATGAAAACTATCAAACTGACACAAGGACAAGTAGCTCTGGTTGATGATTGTGACTACGAGTATCTGATGCAGTGGAAGTGGTATGCCCAACGGGTTGACAATGGTTTCCGAGCAGTTCGGACCATTTACATGCACACTGTAATTGCTGAATGTATGGATATTGATGCCAGATATCTCGATCATATTGATCAGAATCCCTCAAACAACCAACGGTCAAATCTACGGGGTGCAACCAACAGTCAGAATGGTCACAATCGTGGTCACAATAAGAACAGCAAAACGGGTGTCAAGGGTGTTTATTTCCACAAGAAAAGTGGTAAGTATGAAGCCCAAATCACGGTCGAGGGTAAAAAACATTGGCTTGGACTCTTCAACACTACCTCTGAAGCAGAGAAAGTTGTAGTTGCCAAACGCGAAGAACTTGTTGGAGAGTTCGCTTGTCATTCGTATCAGACTGCAAAGGTTAAGGGTGTAGTGCGAGAGATTGAACTCACTCAAGGTCAAGTTGCTTTGGTTAGCGGGTGTGACTATGAACACCTCATGAAGTGGAAGTGGCGTGCCCAATGGCATCACAGTGGTTTTCGAGCAGTGCGAACCGTTTTCATGTACCAAGTGGTTGCAGAAAGAATGGGGATAAATGCTAGATGTATTGATCACATTGATCAGAATCCTTTGAACGATCGACGTTCAAATCTTCGAGCAGCAACTGTCAGTCAGAATGGGCATAATCGTGGTTGCAATAAGAACAGCAAGACGGGTGTTAAGGGTGTTTTCTTTGATAAGGCAAGTGGTAACTATAAGACTCAAATCATGGTAGAAGGTAAGCAATACTACCTTGGAATCTTCGCCACCCTTGAAGAAGCTAAGAAAGCCATAGTTGCCAAACGAGAAGAGTCAGTCGGTGAGTTCGCTTGTCATTGAGGAGATATCATGAATGCCCTAGCCGTTCTAATTCAAAGTCCATCGATCGATTTTGCCAAGTTCCTTTCAGTTTCCCGTGAAATGTTTGGGTACTCACCTTCAGCTTCGGCTGACGCCAGTCACAAGCAACTTAGTGATAGTGAGAGATTCCTGTCCTGTTTGGCTGCCATGAAGGATCGAAACGCCCCAGTGGCACTACCACCGCATTTGTTAGCCCATGTGTCGTTCTCGATACTGGTAGCGACGAGCGAACGTGACTTGATGGACGTGCTTGAGTGTTGCTCATCGATGCCTTTCACCACAGCCGATACTGTCATTCGAGGTGTGCAGACTGCCGTTATCACCGGTACACTATCACAATGGAAGACAGCTATCATAGCGGGGTGTAGCGAATATACTGAACCAACAGTAAGACACCTTTTCAATAAGATGCTTGGTCTGTTTGAAGCTGCGAATTTGAATGTTTGGAACGACTGCATTAAGAGAGAATCACGAGACAATACACTATTGCTGGAGGGACCGAAATGAGCGATCTAGTCGAAACCAAATTGATATACCGTTCCGAGAGTGGCACCCTTCTCAAAGCGCCTGTTACTCTGGAGTACAAGGATGGAAGAATCTGGTTTGTCAAGAGTCCCTTCGGGTTGAAGGACGAAATCAAATCAATGGCCGGGAGCCGCTGGCACGGCTATGATACCCCTAAGAAGATGATGTGGTCGGTTGAAGATAACTTTCGCAACCAGTTCCAACTTCACTATCTCATGGGTGATAACGTCTACGAGTGGTTTGAACGACCATTGGTTGAACACAAATACTCGCGACCATTGATGGAACACCAGAAGGACTTGACCAATCGGGGTTTGACCTATCACTACCAGATATGGGCAGCCGAGATGGGGGTGGGTAAGGGGAATTCACCCCTAAATAGAATAGCCACACCGACCGGTTGGACAACTTTTGGGGCGATTCAAGTTGGCGATGTGGTTATCAATCCGGATGGCGGAACAACCAAAGTCAAAGGTGTGTTCCCTCGTGGCAAGATGGAAATGTTTCAGGTGACGTTCACCGATGATTCATCAACGATATGCAGTGGCGACCATCTCTGGAATGTTCGGACGGCAATTCGGAAATGGAGAGGTCATCCTTATGAGACACTCGAACTCAATGAGATACTTTCGCGAGGTCTCCAGTTCGAGAACGGAAACAATAAGCACTACATCCCAATGGTGATACCAGTTGAGTATAATGAATTTCCACTGGATGTTGATCCTTATCTGATGGGTTATATTCTGGGTAACGGAGGTCTTACTGGTGATTCCAATATCCTTTCAGCCCCAGATGAGGAGACTATTGACAGGGTGAATTCAATGATGAAAACACCTTTGAGGTTCAATAGTAAAATTGATTACAGAATCACAGACTCTGTGACGAATAAGTATATCAAACAGTCTGGTTTGAAAGGTCATTACTCATACAACAAGTTCATACCTGGAGAATACATGTTCAACACTGTTGAGAATCGTGTTGCACTTCTCCAGGGGCTTTGTGATTCAGACGGGTATGCAATGGAAAATGGTGGCGTAGAATACTCAACAACTTCTCCCGAGTTGGCAAGAGATTTTGTAACACTCGTCCAATCACTTGGCGGAACATGTCATACACAGGAGAAGGTACCGACCTACACATATAAGGGAGAGAAACTTGAAGGCAGGTTGGCATACATAATCATCGCTTCATTCCATTCCTCGATTCAACCTTTCAAGTTGAGTCGGAAACGAAATGACTATGTGGTTCCAACAAAGTATGAACCCACACGCGCCATCACAAAGGTTGAGTCGATTGGCGAAGAGGAATGTATCTGTATTGCTGTTGAAGCTGACAACCAATTGTATGTCACTGATGAATTCATTGTCACCCATAACACTCTGGCTGCCCAAGAACTCATCGAGCGGTCTGGTGTTGACCACTTCTTTTGGGTAGGTCCCAAGACGAGTTTACCGAACATCCAACGTGAATTCAAAAAGTGGAACTTCAAGGAAACATGCGCAACCATCGAGTTCATGACATACGAGCGCCTTGTGCGTATCATGGATGAATATAAGGAAGGCAACCCAATACCAGGTGGTGTCATCTTTGATGAATCATCCCGCTTAAAAACAGCCACTAGTCAGAGATCAAAAGCGGCTTTCAAACTTGCTAGCATGATTCGTTCCAAGCACATGTGGGATGGATACTGCATTCTGATGTCGGGGACGCCGTCTCCAAAACGACCTACGGATTGGTGGTCTCAAACTGAGATAGCCTGGCCTGGTTTTTTGAGGGAAGGAAACGTTAAAGCCTTGGAGCAACGCCTGGCTTTCATGGTCAAGCATGAATTAGACACTGGGACATTCTGGAAGCCGATGGGATGGCGTGATAACGTTGACAAGTGTAAAGAATGTGGACATTTGGAAAATGAAGAGCATGAGGGTCACAAGTTTACCCCATCCAAGAACGAAGTCGCTTATATGTTCAAGAGGTTGGAAGGACTTGCTGTGGTCAAGCATAAGAAGGATTGTCTCAACTTACCTGACAAGCGTTATCGTAAGATTGAATGCACTCCAAGCAAGTCTCTGTTGAGGGTTGCAAAGACGTTGGTGGATGCGGCACCTAATGCCATGACTGGCATGACGCTACTGAGAGAACTGTCGGACGGCTTTCAGTATCGTAATGTAGATGATGGAACCAAGCCGTGCAACCACTGTCCGGAGTCGGAGGGAATAGTGGAAGAATGGTTCCTTAATGAAAGAACCTACCAGGACATTTCTCTACTGGAAGACGACCTGGTTGAGAAACTGGGAAAGAGACAGGTAAAGTGTCCCAAGTGCCATGGAAGTGGTGAGATGAAGAAGACCAAGCGAATCACTCGCGAGGTCCCTTGTCCGAAAGAGAAAGCTTTGCGAGGTCTTCTCGAAGAGTGTGAAGAAACTGGACGAATTGTAATTTTTGCTGGCTTCACTGGTTCAGTTGACCGTTGTGTCAGCATCTGCCACAAGGAAGGTTGGGCAGTTGTACGGTGTGATGGACGTGGATTTCAAGTTACTCTATCTGACGGCGAGACTATCACCGATGAAGAGTCTTTGGATTTCTGGGCGAACTTGGAGAAGTATCCAAGAGTAGCTTTTGTTGCTCACCCAGAATCCGGTGGTATGTCGCTCACGCTGGTCGAAGCTAGGATGGCTGTGTACTGGAGCAATTCATTCAAACCCGAGTATAGGGTGCAGTCTGAAGATCGTATCCACCGTAAGGGTATGGACGAGAATCTTGGTTGTGTTATCGTTGATCTAATCCACTTACCCACAGACGAGCGTGTCGTTGACATCATTAGGGAAAACAGGGAATTGGAACTGATGACGATGGGTAAAGTCATGGAGGGAATACAGTGGGAGGACAAACCATGATGTCTCTAATCCGCCTTTATATGATGTTCAGCATCGAGTGGATTTCCACTCTCGACAATCCAGCTTCGGAGATGCGTGAAGCCATCAATGCTGGACTGCAAGAGTATGGAGAATCTTGCAGTTCGTTTGACTTCATAGGCGATGAAATAGTTGTTTTGGAATTGGTGAGTAGTCGAAGTGGCGAGACACTTGAAGACATTGTCTTTGAAACTTTGCTGAAGTGGTTTGAAACTATTCACGAAACGGACATTGATATCGAAATTGATTTGGATATCGAAATCGGCTAACCTTTACTTTGGAGGTCTCTAATGAGACGACTCGTATCTTTCGTAGCGGCTTTGATGTTGATTTCTCAGCTAGCAACTGCTGCTCCCATTACTGATCAGAAAGTCATTGACAATCTTCTAAGCGTCAGCGTTACCATCAGTGTTGATGGTCGTGGACGTGGATCGGGCACTCTTTTCACTCGGGAAGTTGAGCCTGGCATACATAAGTCCTATGTCTGGACCGCTGGTCACGTCGTCGATGATCTTCGTACCACTCGAAGAGTTATCAACAAGGAAACCGGTACAGAGAGGATTGTGATTGGTTTCAAGGATTGTCAGATTTACCAGGAGACCATCCAAGATGGTCGTAAGGTCAAGCAAGAATATCTCGACTGCCGGGTGATCTGTTTCTCTAACTGTGAAACCGGTGACGACCAAGCTGTGCTTGAGGTTCGGATGCGGAATTACACCCGTGCGACAACTACATTCTACCTCGGTGGCGAGATTCCTGGCATCGGTACTGAATTGATTCATGTTGGAAGTTTGCTTGGCGACATTGGTTCGTGTTCATTTACCACAGGTGTCACGTCTCAGGTTGGTCGACTGCTTGCTCTCAATGAAAATTATGCCGAAGCCGTCTATGACCAGACATCTGCTGTAGCCTTTCCTGGTAGCTCGGGTGGTGGTGTGTTCAATCAAGAGACTGGTCAGTACATTGGTATGCTAACTGCTGGTATCCGGGGCTCTCAAGGTTTTGCCTGGTATGTTCCTGTGCGACGACAACTTGAGTGGGCGAGAAGTGTCAATATGGTCTGGGCGATGGATGCCACTGTGCCAATGCCTTCTGAGGCTGACATGAAGAAGATTCCTCTCGATGATGGACGCTAACCCAGTTGGAATTAACGCAACCCACAGGTTCATACCTGTGGGTTGCCACTCATAGAGGAATCACCCATGGCGAAAATCACGAAGGCGAAAGTCAAGAAACTCAAAGCTGAAATCAAGGATGGAGTCAAACAGACCGAGTTGGCAAAGAAATACAAAATCAGTCGTTCCCTCGTTAGCGAAATCGCAACCGAGCGCGCCCACGCCGATGTCCCGTGGCCGGAGGGCAAACCAACCCCAAAACAAGCCGGCGGGCAGCGAAAGAAGATCGAGGACTATGACCCGACCGACCGTAAGATTCAAGAGTTGCAAGGCGAAGTTCTCCATTTGACGGAAGAACGGAACCGCGCTCGTAAACAGGCTAAAGCCAGCGCGAAGTTGGACGGTCTGTTCCAATCGATGACCGGCGTTCTCACTGATAAGGTCATCCCGATTAAGCCTTTACCCATGGTCCGGAAGAGAACCATGAAGAAGGGTCTGATATCGGAACACGCTGTTCTCCATTTATCGGATGGACATCACGATCAAATAGTCAATCCTAGCGACTGTGGCGGATTGGAAACTTACGACTTCCCCATTTCATGTTGTCGAGCCGAAAGACTTGTGGAATCCACAATTCAATGGACTCAAGACACACTCGCCTCCAGGTTCCGATTCCCCGTTCTAAATGTGTTGGCCTATGGTGACTTTACCTCTGGAGAGATACATGGAGCGGCGGGCCGAAGTTACTTTCGACGGATGATGAAGAATTGCCATGCCATCGGCAAACTTCACGCTCTGATGTATCGAGACCTTGCGCCACACTTCGACCAAGTCAATGTTATTTATGTACCGGGTAATCATGGTCGCCGGTCACCAAAGAAGGATTATCATGGTGCGCAGGACAACTGGGATTATTTGGTTGGTTTGATGGCGAAGCTATATTGCCAGGATATCGACAATGTCTCGTTTTTGATTCCTGATTGCTTTAGTATCAACTTGGATATCAATGGTGTTGGATTCAACATTGCACACGGCGATGATATCAAATCTTCAATGGGTACACCCTGGTATGGGTTGCAACGGCGTCAGAAGCGTCTCCAAGCTCTTCAACCCCTTCTGGACTGTCCTCGGGTTAAATACTTCTGTGTAGGGCATTTCCACCAGAAAGGTATGGTTGGAGAACAGGATAGCGAGATCATTATGAATGGTCCGTGGCTTGCAACTGATGCGTATGCCTATAACAGTTTGTCGGCATATTCGGAGCCTTTCCAATGGCTCCATGGATGTAATAGCAAGTATGGAATCACATGGCGTCTCGACATCCGGTTGAAAGATGCGATCCGTGAAGCCGCTGGTCCCCAGAGATATATCATTGAGGTAGACTGATGAAAAGGATACCTTTGACAAGAGGCAAGGAAGCTCTGGTTGATGATCAGGATTATGAATACTTGATGCAATGGAAGTGGCATGCCGGGGTAGGAGGTACGTATGCCACCCGTGAGAAAAGTATCCATATGCACCAGGTTTTAGCCAAGGACATGGATTTTCCGTTTGGCTTAGTTACCGACCATATCAATGGGAATGGTTTAGACAATCGACGGGAAAATTTGAGACCAGCATCCCATCAAAATAATCTGATGAATCGTGGACCACAAGTCAACAATACATCTGGTTTCAAAGGAGTCACTTTTGATAGGTCTCGTGGCAAATGGGTGGCCCAACTAAAGAAGGATCAGAAGCGGATTTACTCTGCTCGCTTCGATGACAAGGTAGAAGCCGCCAAGGCTTACAATGCCGCCGTGAGGAAACATTTTGATATTGAATTCGCATACCTCAACCCAATACCAGGAGAATAATCATGTATGGCAAGGAACTTATACTAGACCTGGACTTATGTGACCCAGAGACATTCAATCGAGAATCCATCACTGAGTTTTTCACAGGACTATGTGAACTGATTGATATGGACAAGGGTGACCTTTATTTTTGGGATGACGTTGGTGTCCCACCCGAGGACTGTCAAACTGATCCGAAAACGAAAGGCACCAGTGCCGTCCAGTTCATAATCACGAGTAGCATCGTGATTCATTGTCTCGATCTACTCGGAACGGTGTATCTGAATCTGTTCTCGTGCAAGGACTTCAATACTACTGAGGTTATGTTCTTCACACAGAATTGGTTCCAAGGTAGAATCCTAAACAGTATGGAGGTTGACCGAATATGAATGTGGTCTTTATCATCCCCACTGGAATAGGGTGTGCAATCGGTGGACACGCCGGGGATGCTACCCCGGCAGCCAAGATGATTGCGTCAGTGTGTGACAAGATTATCTTACATCCCAACGTAGTGAATGCCTCTGACATCAATGAGATGCCACACAACGCCCTTTATGTTGAGGGCAGCATGTTGGATCGTTTTCTGGGTGGTTCAATTGGTCTGCGTGAGGTTCGGAGCAATAGAGTCCTTGTGGCTGTGAACAAACCTATCCAACCTGAGACAATCAATGCTATCAATGCGTCGTCGTCAACCATAGGCATGGACATCGAGTATATGGAACTGCCAACTCCGCTCAGGATGAGCGGGTGGATTAAAGAGGATGGAACTGCTTTTGGTGCAGTCTGGGGTAGTGATGAGTTGATTGGTCAGGCTCAAGGGTATAGTTTTGATGCTTTGGCAATTGCCACTCCGATTGACGTATCACCTGAAGAGTCATTGAAGTATTTTCGTGGAGAGCAACCTGTGAACCCATGGGGTGGGATTGAGGCCATCGTTTCTCGGAAGATCAGCGTGACGCTGAACAAGCCAGTGGCACATGCACCTATTGAGAGTGACAAGGACAATCCCGAGTTAGTCAATCTCCTCTATAATGAAATTGTCGATCCTCGCAAGGCTGCCGAAATCTGTTCCAACTGTTATATCCATTGTATCCTGAAGGGATTACATCGTGCACCTCAATTTGGTAGTGACATCACATTTAGGGATGTTGACGCTTTGATTACTCCTACCGGTTGTATCGGTCGTCCACATCATTCGTGTTTTGCACATGGAATACCTGTTATTGCGGTGGAAGAGAATACTACTGCATACAATTTTCGGGACAATCGCATCAAGTACGTGAAGAATTACTTGGAAGCGGCTGGCTACTTGTCCTGTATAAAAGCAGGTATACTCCCATCCTCAGTTAGGAGTGATAATGTCTGAGAAAAAGGAAAAAGACTTGACTTTTGCCGAAATGTATGGTAGACTTGAGAAAGTAGATGTACCTGAGAAGGTCTCTGGGACACCAGTCTGCCGTAGTGAACGTGAATACTTGGAGAGCTTACAACGATTGGTCTTCGAGAAATGATAACAACAATTGGATGGATAGGCTCTGTTTGCCTCGCTCTCAGTGGAATGCCACAAGCATATAAATGCCATTGTCAAGGTCATGCAAGAGGGTTATCCCTCTCGACGCTTTTGCTGTGGTGGACCGGCGAAGTCTGCTATGTGGTCGCGACCATTGGCGAGTTTGGTTTGGTGGCATGGTTGCTGTTCAATTATTTCATGAACCTGTGCTGCATTAGTGTGATGTTGTGGTACCGGTTTCAACCAAGGGAGAATTGATGTGGAGTAGCTCAATTGGAGAGAGCGCCCGCCAGTTAAGCGGGATGTTGTAGGTTCGAGTCCTACCTCCGCAGCTTTGTAAGGATATCCGACCGAAGGGTTTATACCCCTAGCGTACGGACCCTTGGGCGAAGAGCAACGTAGAGCATTGTTGCGGTTCTCAGTTCCCGCACTGTGCCGCTGCCCAAGAAAAACTGAGGCGTGGTGTCCGTGGTGTATTGGTTTGCACGCCGGACTGTGAATCCGGAAGAGTGGGTTCAACTCCCACCCGACACCCTTTAGGAATATCATGAAAAAAGGTTGGCAAGGTTGGAAGACTTTCAATGGCTGTACAGTAATTGGTCTTGACAAAGACGGTCACATGAAATATATCGAACCAGGTAGGATTGTCTGGAGCGGTTTCTTTCATAAGGATTTGGAACTCGCGAAACATGATCTCAAACTGATGCAGATGGAACGACCTTATTCGTGCCCTTATTATGCTACTGTCTGGATGCAGTTGGGAGTCAATGGCGAGATGTTCCATAAAGGTCCTTGGGAGTGGGATGGTCAAAATTTATATCACACCTTCCAAATATACAAGGGAGAATCCTTTGAACTTGAAATAGAGGTAGTATTTACCATAATGGGCTCACATTTGGGTGGTGATCTTATCCCGTGTAGTCGCAGGTATGCTACAAATGATGAGGCTCGTCTTTGTCTTGAGCAAATAGAGATACAACGTTCGGGCGGCTACCAGGATTATCAAATCGTGACAATAGTCCGTTCTGAGGATGGTCTTAGTTTGGCCAATTTTCTAAAAGGGGTAGAAGAACCTTGGATCGTTGAACATCTCCGTGGTGGCAAAGTTTTTGATACTTATGATTCTAACACTTATAGCTCAACAATAGGGTTCGGATCAGCATACGAAAGGGGATGCCACCCCGACACCTTTTAGGAGAACGACATGAATGGTACTTTCAGACTTGAGTATGCAGGGGATGAGGGGAACAAGGTATACGTTCTTACAAACCCTATCTCTATCAAATGTGAAAACCATATTATCGATATTGAACTCAGTTCTTCCGACGGACCTGAGAATCCTTTTACCACGGATGTTATCTCAGACCAGATTTTGGATGTGTTCACCACAAGGAGAAATGATGTTTGATGACAAACCGAAAGACCTGATCACTTGGATCAAATACAAGTACTGGGAAATCTGGCCATACTGCCTGCGCCCCGGCGTCATGTGGTATAATTTCAAGTGTTGGGCATGGCATCGCTATGGGACAATTCGGTGCCGCAAGTTGCCGCACACCTGGTGTGATCGACGAACACTGTTGTTATATACTTCGTTCCAAATACTCACCGACTTCATCGACGAGGAATGTTCACCTGGTCATACCGTATGGTACGGAGAATATGCCCCCGAAATTGATGGCAAGAACGCCATGGATGAGATGAAGGAACTCTATCATTGGTGGAACACTATCTACTTGAAAGAGTATCCCGCGAAGATGGATGAACTCTGGGATAAAGTTGATGGCCCCGAAATGAAGTGTGTGCCCTACGAAGATATGCCAGATTGTGTCGCCGGTCATTTGGAGATGGTTTATAGGGATGACGAACACAGGGATGCTTACAAGGCTCGCACCAATATCCTTCGTGAGACTGAGCAACTCATGGATGAGAAGTGTGAAGAAATGCTAAAAAGATTGGCCGCCGTACGCCTGTGGATGTGGACATGAAACGACTCAAGCACTATGATACATTCGAGATTCCTGTAGAGGAAATCTTCTATGATGAGAGTTTCAATTGCCGAGGTGCATTTACACTTCAGTCTATTGCCGAATTGGCGGATTCTATCGGAGAGATTGGTCTTCAGTTTCCCATAGTTGTCCAACCATGGGATGGTAAGTATAGACTTCTTGCGGGACATCGTCGTTACAAAGCCTGCATTATCTTCTTAGAGTGGAGCAAGATACCTGCCGTTGTCCGAACAGACTTAGACCCTCACCAAGCTAGACTGCTGAATTTCACGGAGAATCTTGAGCGTAAAGACCTGAACATGCTTGAGGAAGCCTTGGCTATTAAGGCGATGTACCCCGAAGGTGTGTCTCTCAGGGTGGCAGCGAGGGAATTGAAGAGACCCACCAGATGGGTACACACTCGACTCAGGTTAGTGCAATTACCAGATGAAGTTCAACAGATGGCAGCGGCCGGTCGGATAGTAGCGATAGACATTGAAGCCCTTTGGAATCTACCTGAAGATGAAAGATTAGATGGCGCTCAGAAGATCATTAAGTGTCAGTGGAAGAAGAAACTCCCTAATAAACTCAAGCGGAGATTCCGACCGCGAAGGACAAAGGAACAGATAAGCAAGATGACGGGCGTCTTAATCAACGCCAACATTAACGGCTTGCCTCCGCGACTTCTCGCATGGGCTGCCGGGTATGTTACTACTACTGATATCAGGAAAGACATCAAGACTTACGCTCCTGGCTATCGTCAGAATAGCAATGCCAATAATCCATGGGAGGATGATGATGGGACCAAATGAAAGAAATCTGGCTATCCAAAAGTTTACGAGGGATGCTATTCCAGCCAAGGGTGGATTTGCCGATGGTATTAGGGCCCTTGCCGACCCTGACATGCCCGCGAAAATGAAAGAAGCAGCCTTATGGGTCGAGGAAGCCCTTGACATGGCAATGCTGGCACCCGATTGTATATACAAAGACAGAGAGGAAGCCGCGAAGGCGGTGCTTGACAAGATATAGGGATGTCCCGGCGTGCGCACCCACTAATGGTCGACGCTGAACAACTAACCGCATGGCTGTTGACGTTGGTAACCAAGAGGTAAAACCTACTGGTGGTACAGTTGGGTGAACCCATGCGAAGAGCCGGGCGTCCCTCTGAAGTTAATTAGCCGGTGTAGCTCAGTTGATAGAGCAGCGCATTTGTAATGCGCGGGTCGGGGGTTTGAATCCCTCCACCGGCTCTTAAATTCATTTGGAGAACATATGGACGACATTACAATTACGAGAAGGTGCAGAATGGCAGAGGTGACAATCACACGCGAAGAGTACGAAACTCTTCTACGAGACTCGGACGTTCTTCAAGCATTGGAAAATGCTGGAGTTGACAACTGGGAAGGCTACAAATTCGCGATGGAGGATGTTGAATGAATCGTAATGTTGAACAAGGACTTGTGGTCGTTCAAAGCATGATGCGTGATACTCAAGAAGCCTTCGATGATGTCGTGAATCAGTGGCATGAAAGTCTTGCTTCAGATAATTTTGCCACCATAGTTAAAAATACCTTGGAGATGAATGACAAGCTGCGTCGAGCCTTGGCATATTATTATGTTCCAACTGTGGAAGAGTACCGACAGTTTGATGAACTATGTGAAGAAGTGTTGGCTGCGGGTGGCTCCCCTCCTGATGAAGAGTTTCATTGGTCTGAGTTGGCTCTCAATCGTTGGAAATTAGAAATATGAAGTCTCGAAAAGGATTCAGGAGAATCACAGTAGATGCTGTGACATATTTGTATGCAGTGTCTTTGTGCACTCACAAGATGATAGTGTACCAGGGAGACCAGAGATTTGAATGGTCTCTCTCCGAAGGCGGCAACACATGGCGTGGGAAGCATGGCGACGGAGCCTTTGGGAAACGCGAGGTTGCAGACATCATACGCACTAACATTCAGGCATCATGAATAAACCAATACCTCTACTCACAGAATCTGATATCAAACGCTTCTGGTCGAAAGTCGACAAGCGTGGTCCTGATGATTGCTGGGAATGGACTGCTGGGACAACTGATGGCATTCGAGGTCGCTTTTGTATCAAAGGTGTTGATTATGTTGCTTCCCGCGTTGTTTATTATATATCCAACGGGAAAAAACCTGGTGTGAAAGATGTTTGTCACACATGTGATAACCCAAATTGCGTCAATCCGAAACATATTTGGATAGGTACTCGCGGGGACAATAATCGCGATAGAGAATCAAAAGGACGGTCAACACCTGTACAAGGTTCAATCAATGGCAGGGCAAAACTCACCGAAGAAGATGTAATTGCTATCCGTCAATCACCTAAAAACTGCACCATTCTTGGTATCGAGTATGGTGTCCATCTATCACTCATTAGTCGCATTCGACTCAGAAAATGTTGGAAACATGTCTAAACCCCTCAAGATATATGTGGATTCCGAAACCGTAGGACTGCACTCCATGCCAGTGCTTCTTCAGTATGCGATAGAAGGAGGTCCAATTTCGCTATATGACATTTGGACCGAGCCTGTTGGAAAGACTCTTCGATTGATTGAAAGTTGGTTGGACTACTGTATAGTGGGTTTTAACCTATCCTTCGACTGCTTCCACCTAGCTAAGCTCTACACGATCTTCCGTCTATGCCCTTTAGATTGGCTACCAGTCGAGCATATTGAAGAGATAGCCGAACTGGAAATGTACGGACGTGATGGACCGGCCATCAAGTTCGCCAGTGCTCTTGATCTTATGCTGCATGCTCGTAAGGGCGAATTCCAATCTCTCATGGCACGCAAAAGTATTCACATCAGGAAAATTCCGATAGCCCTAGCGTATGCACTCGCAGAGGAACTTGAAAAAAGGGTCGAGTTGGACGGCATCTACTTCGCCAAGAAAGCCGACCCTGAAGCCGCTCGTTGGACTGTCATGGACCGGAAACGAGATGGAGAGTACGACCCCGACTTCAAGGATGTCACCCTGAAATTCGCACCCGCTGGTGGACTGAAATTCCTAGCTGAGTATGCTTTAGGTGTTAAACCTAAATATCACTACGCCGACGTGGAGCCACCGAAGAGTTGGTATCCCCAGGAATTAGGTTATGCGCCATTCGCCAAAGCCCTATCCAGCCGCGAAAAGAATTGGGAAGTCTGGGGCTATGACAAGAAGAAAGAGATTGAAGTTCTCAAGGGTCACGCCTGGCCAGCCAAGATCAAGCTGTTCATCGACCACTGGGGAAACAATGAGGATGCTAGAGAGTATGCCCACGATGATATTGTTTTTACACGGATGCTTGATGAGTACTTCAAGTTCCCCGAGCCTGGTGATGACGATTCAATCCTAGCGACAATGGTCCCTGTGGTCCGCTGGCGTGGCTTCCAGATTGATAGACCCGGCATGGAAGACCTTAGCAAGGCTGCTCAAGAAAAGGTCAGTAACAGTAAGTTTAATCCAAACAAACCCAGCGAAGTTCGCGAGTACATGTACGAAATGATGGACGACACTGAAGTCATCCAAATCGAAGCCACGGGCGTCTGGTCCACAAAGAAACAGAATTTGCAGAGTATCAAAAAGAAGTGGACCATTGAAGAAGAGGAAGAATGTTGTAAGTGTGAGGGCAAAGGTTGCCCACGTTGTGACGAAGGAGTCCTCAAAGTGTTGTCGCCGTGCGATGAGGATATGGGTAATCACCCAGCAGCCTACCGCGCAAAAGAAGTTCTCGATATCAAAATCGCTGGTAAAGAAGTTGAACTTTACAACAAGTTGCTTTTGGCTGGTCGTTTTCATGCCTCGTTCGTGGTCGTGGGAACCAAGTCCAGTCGGATGGCAGGCACTGACGGCCTGAATGCACAAGGCATCAAAGCGACAAAAACTGTGCGTAAATGCTTTCCGCTAACTTGGTTGGGCTTCACACTCTGCGGAGGTGACTTTGACTCGTTTGAGGTTACACTGGCGGATGCTGTGTATAATGACCCGGCTCTTCGTGAGGATTTGCTGAAGAAGATTGAATGCCCTTTCTGTAATAGAACAAAGGTCTGTCACAAGTGTGATGGCAAGGGTCTGGTCAAAGGGAAAGAATGTGAGGACTGCAAAGGCTACGACCAAGATGATCTCAAAGAAAGGGGTTCAGGCGAATGTAATGAGTGCGATGACGAAATGATGGTTCGTCAGAAGCTTCACGGTCTATTCGGGATGGCAATTTTCCCGGGACATACTTATGCTCAGATACTTGCCTCATCAGGCACTGAGAACGATATGTATCTGAAAGGTAAGTCTGGCGTGTTCGCTATGATATATGGTGGCACCTGGGAGACTTTGGTTCGCAACCTTGGTGTTGAGGAGGATGTCGCCAAGGAAGCCATGGCGAACTTTGACAAGAAGTACCCCGGTGTGGCTAAGGCTCGCGAACGCACATTTGAAGCCTTTTGCTCCATGCGTCAACCGGGTGGGGTCGGAACACAAGTCGTTTGGCAAGAGCCCCAGGACTATGTTGAATCGTTCTTAGGCTTTCGTAGATACTTCAGTTTGGAGAACAAGATTTGCCGCGCCTTGTTTGAGTTGGCCAATTCCCCACCCCAGGGTTGGCGTAACCATCCAGTGAAGGTGTGGAGGAGGGATAGAGTCCAAACAGCCGGTGGGGCGGTTGCCAGTGCTCTATATGGAGCGGCATTTGGCCTACAGCAGGCAAACATGCGGGCTGCCGCTAATCACGAGATTCAATCACCAGGTGGGCAAATCTGTAAGCACGTTCAACGAGCTATTTGGGACCTTCAACCATGTGGTGTCCATGAGTTAAGTGTGGCAATTATGAATGTTCATGATGAATTGATGTGTGTCACACATCCAGACTATGTGCCAAAGGTGACTGAAAAGGTTCGAGAAGTTGTTGAGTCCTATCGACCACAAGTGCCATTGATTGGAATAACCTGGAATGAAGCCCAAGCTAACTGGGCTGAAAAGAAGGGTGGTTCTATTACCGTCAAAATTTGTGCCCCTGAGATGATGTAATGTATATCCACCATGAAAAGAAAGTCGCCTTCATCGCCCACCCTCGGACGGCATCAACCGCCACCGCCCATGTACTAATGCAGATGGGGTTTGTCATTGAAGATAGCCACCATTCCTGTCCAACGTGGGACTTAGATGGATGGGACGTTATCTGTACTGTTCGCAACCCATTCGATGTGTTGGTGTCTTGGTTCTACAACCAGCCAAGAGAGAAACCCTTCACACAATGGTTGCCAGAATTTCTTGATGGATGTAGTTTCATGCAAGGTGAGAGAATGTTCTTTGGACAACCAATATGCAACCATGTCATGTACTATGAAAACCTTCAAGACGATTTTGAGTATGTGATGAATGCTGTTGGTCTTCCAATGGTGAAGATACCTCGACGGAACGTGTCCGTCAATAGGGGAGAACGTTCATTCATGGGGTATTATAACCCCCGCACATCCAGGATGGTAATTGAACGATTCCACCGTGATTTCGTATGTAACAGCCATGTTTACCCTGTGAGGAAGCTATGAGGCTGAAGAACTACACCATCGAAGTACGCAACCCAGTATTAGGATACTGGGAAGTGGTTCACACAGTAAAACCACATGTGGAAACAGTTAAACGACATACGAGCAGACTCTTCTCCACCAAAGTGATAGAGAAGATGGTGGACGAACCGCCTTCTCTGCAAGCTCAACGAAACTGCCTAGAGCTTGCTATGCTCTGGGCATTTGAATTCTACCAAACATCAGGTAAGGATGTTCGAGTTAGAAGAACAAATTCTTACGAGGATGATTCCGATTACGAACTGATAATTTGGGTAAACGGGGAATGGAAGGACTATTAACATGTTACTTTTCTACCGAGTTCAGTATTGGGTTGAAGCCGATGGGGCTTGGAAGACATACCGAGTAGTGCGACCTCATTATGAAGAGACCATTAAGACTGAGGTGGAGAGATACGGTCCCTTCAAATTGAAGAAACGAAACCGTGTTATTTCAAGAGTCATCAACAATGAAGAGAAGGCAAAGGAATGTGCTCTCAATGCGACGATGGCCTATATCCGATGTGCATTGAAGGAGCATGACGAAGTACAGATTTCTAGGGCTACCCTGGGAGAAGATGGGGAACTTAACATAAGGTGGATTGAATCATGATCAGCACTGTTCTTCGATACGAGGTAGAAGTCTTCGATGAGGAGATAGGCGATTGGGTTATACGGAAGACTCTCAATCCGAATTACGACTTATCCAATGAATCTTATCAACGTCGTTTCCTCTGGTGGACATGGGAGCAACCATACGTTGTGATTTGCAACGAGAGGAAAGCAAGAATCCGAGCACGCCGCAAAGCATTCAAGTGGGCTTGGAGATTCTACCCTGAGTATCCCACCAGTGTATTTGTTGTCTTCAAGTTCCCAGAGATTGATGAGCCTATCCGACACTGTGTATGGGAAAACGGGTACTACTACTCAACTCACTGAGGTTTGTTATGAAAAAGAAGAGACTAGGTCCAGCTATCTGTATGTGCGTTATCACAGTTCCCTGGATCATTGTTATGCTCTGCATGGCTAATTACATCGATAGCCTTCACCGTAGCAATGAACACTTGACACAGAAGTACCAGGTGGCCATGTCCACCAATGAAGCTCGTGTCAAAATATGGGAAGAGGAACATCGTGAACTTGCTGTTGATTATGCTGAACTACAAATAAATATCAGCGGGCATAAGGAGAGGATTGAAGCTCTTGAATTACGAGAGAACGAACTGCTCGAAGAAATCACACGACTGAGGGAGGGTATCTTATGTGCGGTTCCTCAGACCCTACTGCCCCTGGAGGAAAAATGAAAAGTAATACATTCGCATTGTGGCTTATCGTCGCAAACCTAATCCTGGTCGTTACTAATATCACCACCTCGTATCAGCGTAATACTGCTATATGGCGGTATCAAGTCGCTGAGGCCACTATCGAGGCTGATGAAGTTGTCTTTGATCAATGGGAGACATTTTATCAGTCTCAAGGTGAGATAATCGGGATATGGAATGCAAAGCGTGATAAACTGGAAGACGATATCCGGGCATATAAGGCAATGGCTGAAGCCTTGGAAGGTCGCCTCCAGAAGATGGCGAGTGTCTACCGGTCTAGGGAGTTGGAACTGCTTGAGAAATTAGAGGAGTTACATGGGCAACATAATCAAAGCGAAACATGGTCCGGAATATCACATACAGAAAGCCCTGGTAGACTTCTTGAAGACACGGGGATGGGTTGTGGAAGTGATGCACGGAAATGCTTTCCAACAAGGTATTCCCGATTTGTACCTTTTCAAAAAAGGATTCGGTCCACGATGGGTCGACGCTAAGAATCCAGGGAAGTACTCATTCACAAAGGCCCAGAGGATCAAGTGGCCAGCGTGGGACAAGGCAGGAATTGGCATTTGGATTCTGACAGCCGCCACGCAGACAGAATATGACAAACTGTTCGCACCACCTAATTGGCTAGAGTATTGGAAACCTTCTTGGGCGATGCCGACTGAGGCTGAGATAGATGCCCAACTCGACACAATCTTGGAGGACTAACATGAATCATCAAGTAAAACCAAACCAGTGGTCGTGTGCGATAACCGCTCTTGCCATGGCCCTCCACCTGCCGGTGGAGGAGGTAGTCGCCGAAGCCGAGCACGACGGCAGCGAGATAATCTTCCCCTTATTGGAGGAACCAGCTTGCCGAAAAGGCTTCCACTCGCAAGAGTTGGTGAGGATCGCTTGGCATCACGGATTTGCGATGACGCCCGTCGAATTGTGTCCGATGATACTGTCGACCGATCATTCCGAGACACACAAGGTTTGGAGTCAGACAGAGACTAAGCACCAGGAGAGGTTCAAGTGTATCATTGAAACAACTTTTGGGATACTTGAGGGTCACGGTAAGAGATGTCAACACGCCGTCTACAATCATTACGGGCAGATTTATGATCCTGACCCTGGTGTTCCAGTGTACGAGTTCTCTTTTGAGGGTTGCGAGAAGCGAGAGTTCTATGTCAATCAGCTTTGGATTTTCACACGGCAGTAAACATGAAGCCTTTCTACAAAGACATCAATCGATTGTTGGGGGACAAGAGTCCGAGTACATCTCCGTCTACTAAGGAGAACATTAAGTGTTTGCAAAGAGCAATAGCAGGTGACAATGAGGCTATTGACGAATTCATTGTCAAAAACATGAGATTCGTAGGAGGTATCGTCACGAAATTCATTTCTCGGCATCCCAGCGCACAGTATCTAGCTGACGATCTCTTCAGTGAGGGTTTACTTTTTCTTACCAAATGTGTCAATCATTGGGTGCGAGATGTCAGAGAAAAAGGGTCTAAGCACTTCACAGGTAATGAAGAAAAGATAAGCATTCTTGGATATCTTTACATTGCTGTTTATCGTAATGTCCAACGATGTTATGAACTTGATTCGACCGATACCTTCTCTAAGACAATGCGATCCAGGCACACACCCTCGGGCAGCAATACCCCAACTCGACAAGTTGATACATCACAAGGTTGGATTGAAAATCAAACATATGATGCCTTCCAAGAAATCTTCTATCTGGAACAAATCTATGGGGCTTGTAAAACTGAGGAGGAGACTCTTCTTGTAAACGCTCGATTAGCTGGTCTGTCTCAGAAGGAAATCTCGAAGGAATTAGGTATCAGTGTGCCGACAACCAGAAAACGAGAGAAAACACTCTACAAACGATTTTGCAAACAACAAGGAATCCAAGAATGATAAATCGAATTCTCGTCGATCTGGATGATGTATGTAATCATCTCACCATGCACGTTCTGTCAATGTTGGGGTGCTCATCAGATGAAGATTACTATCCAGTCAGTGTTGGATATGACATTGCAGCAGCATACAATTTGATGAAACCTGACAACATCACGGCCGACGAATTCTGGTCAATGGTGACTCCGGATATTTGGAAAGACATGCCGAAGCGGAAGGACACCGGGTGGTTGCTTGACTTGTGTGCCGAGTGTGTTGGTAGAGAGAATGTTATGATATGCACAAAGTCACTTAGTAATCCTCAACACTTTGCTGGTAAGATTCAGTGGATGCGGGACAATCTCCCTGAATGGATTCAAGAGCAATACAGCATCACACTTATCAAACATGCTTATGCACATCGTGATGTGTTATTGATTGACGATATGCCTGAGAATGTCGACAAGTTCCGTGACAGGGGTGGCAAGGCAATCTTGGTTCCCAGGCCCTGGAATCAGAATTATCGTCTTGACCCTCACCCTCACATTGAAGAGTGTTTGAAAGACGCCATGTTTTGCGTTTGACTTCGTGCGTATCTTCAATTTTGGTGGTATACTTTATAGGGAACACTAACATAAGGAGAACCCATGGCACGCAGAGAATTCCTACAACTGGCGAAGAAGTTCAATCCCGACAAGTCCAAGATTGCTGGCTGGATGCTCAGTGAGAAACTCGATGGCAGCCGATGCTTTTGGGATGGTGGCATCAGTCGAGGGGTGCGGACGGAGGATGTCCCATACTCCAGTCTCATCAATCCGAAGACCGGTGAGCCAAAGAAGAAAATCAAGCCGGTCGCTACGGGGCTCTGGAGTCGCTACGGCAACCCTATCATGGCACCAGACTGGTTCCTGGATAAGCTGCCACCCATCCCATTAGACGGCGAACTGTGGGCCGGTCGTGGGAACTTCCAGACCTGCCGCTCGATTGTGGCTGGAGATGAACCTGACCCCAGATTTGGCCAGATTCATTATGCCGTCTACTCGATGCCGGGTGCCCGTGTGTGGGGTCCTGGAGAAATCAAGAATTCCAATTTCCATCGTAGCATTGATGGAATTGCATGTGTGAGACTTCTACACGCTAGTCTCGATGATTTGGATTCGCCCGAAAATGACTGGGAACTGACTTTTGAGCAAGAGTTGGACGTTCTCCAATATCACCTCCCAAACGACCCAGAAGCCCCTTGCTACGTCCACCAGCAAATAAAGCTGCCGAGAGACGAGGCATCCGCCCGTGCCGCTCTTGATAGCTTCATGGACGGTGTGATGGACCGTGGCGGCGAAGGTGTCGTCATCCGGAACCCAAAGGGACTCTGGTATCCGAAGCGTGTAAACGACTTGTTGAAATACAAGCCAATCGATGATGATGAGGGCATCCTCACCGGCTTCACTTGTGGGCGTCGAACAAACCGTGGCTCTAAGCACCTGGGTCGCATCGGAGCCCTCATCCTCGACTACAAAGGTAAACGACTGGAACTGTCCGGTCTGACTGATGAAGAGCGTGAATTCGCAACTGAGGAAGACCGGCACTACGGCAACGAGCACCCCGGTGAGGATATGCCAGCCGATACCCAGTCTGTTCACTTCAAGCTGGGCCAACGTATCACATTCAAGTACCGTGAACTGTCTGATGCAGGGCTACCCAAAGAGGCTCATTTTTTCCGCAACCGAGGTGTAGTATGATTCAGTTTCGAGTAGTAATTATCACCAACAACCTGGAAAAGTATCCTCAGTTCCGTGAGGACACAGAGGAGTTTCTGGACCTTGTCGTCTATATAGAGGATGAAATCGAAGTCCTTGTAATTGACACGAGGGATGGTGGCTCCTGGCCAGCTAACGAATTCTTTGATATAACCAATGTTCGACACTTCATTGTTGATTCATCGGAGGCGCCTAAATGAGTATGGAACAACGAGCCGGCGAGATGGTCGTGAGACTGTCTGAATTGAGGGATGAATACAACACTCACTGGAAACATTGTCAGAGTGATCTTCGTGAGTATGTCACCACGACTCATTATCCCATCGCTGACCGCTTCGAGGTTTGGACAGAGTGGTGTGACAAGGATAGTATCAATGAAGCTGATGTACCTCTTTTTGGTAAGATGGTTACTGAAGTGCAACCTATTTTTTATAAGAAGCATCAGGAGTACGATTGGAGATTCTTCTTGAAATGCTTCGATGTTGTTATGCGGGAGCGGTACACTGTCACTGTTGACGACGTGAAGGAACTTCTCATCAAATACAACTTTGGCTCTTTCACAATGGACTGGTAATGTTGAAATCACAGAAGAAACGACGAAACGAAAAGTGCCCCTGCGAAAGTGGGAAGAAACTGAAGCATTGTTGCCTCAGAAAGGTCCAACGGATAGAAAGAAAGGTTGCGGCGGGACTGTCTCAAGACCGGATCAGCAATGAGGAATTGTTCGTCCACGGAGGTGACCAATGAGTGATATTGCGATAACAGTTCAGACCATTCAATCAATCGATGGACATCCCGACGCCGATAGGTTGGAGGTTGTGCAAATCCTCGGCACCCAGTGTGTCGTGCCCAAGGGTGATTTTAAGGTGGGTCAGAAAGTTGTCTACTTCCCGCCCGACATGCTGATACCCGAGATAGTAGCTGACCATCTTGGTGTGAAGAAGTATTTGAAGCATGTCCGATGGAATGGTGAGAAAGTCCAGAGTCGAATTGCCGCTTGCCGTATCCGTGGTGTGCCTAGCTTCGGCTTCCCAGTACCATGTCTGGAACGATTTGATGTAGGTTTTGATGCTACACTTCTCTATTTCGGTGAGAAGTACGAGCCGCCGTCCGTCGCTATCAAGCTATCAGGTATCAAGGGTGGTAGGCGGTTCCAATTGGAACCCGGCGACTTCACCAAGTACCCCAACATCAATCACTATTGGCCTAATCCCGGCGTCTTCGAGGATGATGAAGATGTTGTCATCACTGAGAAGATTCATGGCACCAATTCGCGAGTTGGCGTGTTGTTCGAGGGTGGCGAGTGGGTCTTTGCCGCCGGAAGCCACAAGATACGATGGGAAGAAGTTCCCGAAACACTTCGATATTGGAAGCCTCTGTACAGTTCTGGGATGCTACTGATGCTTGCTGAACTGTGTGGTGAGTGTGCCAATGTGATTGTCTATGGGGAAATCTTCGGCTCCAGTGTTCAAGACTTGGACTATGGTGTTGAGGGTGATGAAGGCTACCGTGTGTTCGACATCAAGGTCAGCGGCGTGTTCCTTGACTGGTCAGACGTTCAAGCCCACTGCCTGAAGCATGATGTACTGACAGTCCCGATGCTTTTTCGTGGTCCCTGGATATGTGTCAGTGAGGTGATTAACGAGTATGCTTCCGGTCTGACTTCAGTCGGTGTACCAAAACGAAAATTCAAGGGTCGCGAAGGCATCGTTATCAAGCCTGTCAAGGAACGATTGACTAATCTCATCGGTGGTCGATTCAATGCTCAGCGTGCCATTTTGAAATATGTGTCTGCTGATTACCTGGATCGAAAAGGAGCCAAGGACAATGGTTGAACTTTCTATATACGAGGTCAGGATTTCATACCTCCCGAATATTAGTCACAAGTTTATCCAGACTTTCATTGGTGAGCCGACTGCTGAGGATGTGATTGAGTTCGTCAATGGGTTGCGAAAGGACACCTATTCCTACGTGATTGACCTTATGATCAATCAGGGTTGCCTACTCAATCTGTATCTCTGAGCGAATGGTGGGCTCCAATCGGACCCCAGGATTCCCGAGATGGATCAATTACCGTACACAGGATGACATCTATCCCAGTAACGAGAGACTTTAACCTTGGAGAAGACAATGGTTGATGGAATGAAGATCGGTAAGACCAGTCATTTTGTTGTGACTGTGGAAACGAGTCAAATAGATTGGACTGGTCACTTCAAGGAAGAGCCAGATGTTCAAGAGATCGAACAGGCAGTCTACCTTGACATTGATGATCTTGAGGTTAGTGCTCTTAATCTTAATCTTGAAAGGGCAAGTCTTTTGCGGACCATGCTGGAAGTCGTTCGCGTTGCCGATTTAAGGGGAACAGACATCTATGTTGGTGGTACATGGGTTGGCAAGATCACTATTGAAGACCAAGAGATATATGGTCGTATCAAGGAATCGATGATGCCTGAATGGTCCAACTTTTCTATAGGGACATACTGATGAAGATGCCTAGATTCAAACTCTGTTTTGTAGTTGCCCTTATTGGGTTCTTCATTGCTCCCTATCTCTCCAATCTTCTGCCCGGTGGTGGGGAGGAAGCCCAACGGTGGTTGGATCGTGAGATAGCTTACATTGAGCGTCGCATCGAAACGTGTGAGGACGACTACATCCGTTCCGTTATGGAATACACGGTGAAGCACTACCGACGTATTGGACCTTTTGGAGTCCGTGTGATGCAGCTTCCGGATGACACCCACGGATATAACATGCCAAATTGTCCGGGTATCACTATTGATGAGGAAGTCCCCCACATGGGTCTGAAGTATGGGGCGAAAGTTCTCATTCATGAAGCGATGCACGATTTTCCACCATACTTTTTCCACTTTCACATTGACAATGATGCCATAATGGAGTCACTATGACACATGCTAACTTAGCCAGAACGATAGAAGGTAGACTTGAATTGCTCAAGGTTTTGGAACTCGATATAGTACTTTACAAGGAAGCAATTGAACGTAACAAGACATCTTTCTTGTTACATGATATTCCTTTAGCCATTCGCGTGCTCAATGCGATTCAAATAGGATTATTGGAGCAGTCATGATATACGTACATGAAAACTTGTTGGAAGCCCTCGCAAACGAGATAAGATGCGAAGTCGCGGAGAACCTCATTGCCGCTTCCACGGTCTGCTGTGATGTCAGTGATGTCCCGGCTGAGATAGGTGATGTAGTTCGTGTCTCCGGGGAACTCATACTGATGGGTGGTGGATTCTGTACTTGCACTATCCCTCAGAAGGCTCTCGAAGGGTCTCTCAAGGATTTGATTTACATCTACTTGTATCCACTCTCATTAGCGATTGCACGGTATATTGATCAAACTCTCGTCAATGGAGTCATCAAGGAACTGTCTACCTCCGACAAGGTTCACAGATTCCCAGAGCCTACTCGCGAGACTTTCCTTGGTACTATAATAGATGCCCGCGAAGCATTGAACGTAAACTTGGCTCTCTTGAATGATCGTCATCTGCTGATGAATACCAGCTTAGAGACAAAAGCCCTGAAGGCTCGGGATGTTAGTGGCAGAATCCTCGGCTTCAACACCTGGCTGGACTACTATGTCTCTTGTGGTATGGCGTGGCATAAGGAAGCGGTGACCTTAGCTAGTCGTCCGGTCGTCTATGCCGAAGGACTAACGACCTTCGTCACGGTTCGCGACCTGATTGGAATTCAGGTTACAATCACACCTCAAGAGAACTCATTGGATTACACCCTTCGGGCAGAAGCACGCCTCGGGGTCGCAGTCCCTAAACCAGAATTCATTGCCATCATCGGAGACGCCGAATGATATCGAGAGTTAATCTGTTTGGAGGCCCTGGCGTTGGAAAATCAACTCTTGCCGCGAGACTATATGCCTGTTTGAAACAAGGTGGCATTGAAGCTGAATTAGTTCGCGAGGATGCGAAGCAGTGGTCATATGGAATCATCAACCCATGGGATTGCGTGGGTGTCTTCGGTCGTCAGTTGGATGCTGAGCAACGTCTACTACAACTTGGTATTAAACCTATCATCACGGACTCACCTTTAGGTCTCAATTGCTACTACTCCCAAGTGTTTCACAAATGTCCCGCCCATGAGGAATTGCGTTCTATCTGTATGAGATTCGACGAGAGATATCCGACTCTCAACTTCTTCGTCCACCGATCAACCGAACTCTTCAGCAATGTAATTCTAGATAGAAGTATTGAGGATTACATTTCTGTCCTTGGAATAGAATACCATGATATCATGTCTGGCTCAGAGTCAGATTTCAACCAAACCCTTTTTAGAATATCGGAGGCGCCGTAATGGATACACGACCAATGACACACAGTGAGCGTATGTCGCAACTTCGTGAGCAAGCAGACAATATAGGTGACAGTCTCAACACCTTGATTACCTGCAAGGAAGCCGGGAACCTAAAACAGGTCTCCTACTGGGTGGGTCAGGTATCTCGCCAAGTGAGTAATCTCTGCCGGGAATGCCTTGGTGAGGAACTACTCAAAAAGATGAAAGAACGCGAGGGGAGGGTTATCACTTGAGGCTTCCCACGTACCTATCATACTCCTCAATGTCCCTTTTCGAGATGGACCCGCCGGAGTTTTACATCAAATACTTGTCTGAAACACGACCGGCACGTCAGCCTCAAACAGGTCCGATGTGCGTTGGTAGTGCATTTGATGCCTACGTTAAGTCTGCTCTTCACGAAGCCTTGTATGGAGTTGGCGCTGACCCCATATATGAATTGAGGACTCTGTTTGAAGACCAAGTTGAAGAACAGAATCGAGACTTTGCCTGGGGTGCCGGCAAACACTGTTTTGAGGCCTACCAGTTAACAGGCGCCTATGTCGAATTACTCGACCTGCTGAAAAAGTCCGTTGAGGAACCCCGTTTTGAGTGTAAGCTGACCGGCGAAATTGGTGGGGCACCATTTCTTGGTAAACCTGATTGTCGATTCGTTCTTGACCTTGGAGAAGGTCGAATCAGTATTGTCCTTGACTGGAAATGTAAAGGCTTCTGTAGCAAGAGTGCGGCGTCTCCAACGAAGGGCTACGCTCTCTGCCGAGATGGTTATAAGCCAATTCCTAATAAGAAAGGCGTTGCAAAATCCAGTCAGTCTGATGGTAAGTCTCACAAGATGTATATGCCCTGGGATTTCAAAGGACTGGAGATCAACCGTGACTATATGGAGAATTGCTCTCAGTCATACGCTGACCAGTGTTCACTATATGGCTGGTTGCTTGGTGAGCCAATTGGCTCTGAAGAAAATATTGTATGGATTGACGAACTAACATCAAAACCCACGGGAAATGTCCTGAAGGGTGATTACCCTCTAATACGAGTGTCTAACTCGCGGGCTCGCGTAAAGCCTAGCTACCAACAAGACCTAGTTAATCGAGTTTCCAATTGTTGGGAAGCTGTTAACAGTGGGCATATTTTCCAGGACATGAGTCGAGAGGAAAATGATGCCCATATTGAAATGCTAGATGGTATTGCTGCTGGATTGGCTACGGATGGTTCTCCGGAAGAGGACTGGTATTCAGAAGTAACGAGACCGCAACTCTTCTACAAGAAATGATACCATGACAGATTGCAAGATACGACAAGCCCAATGGATTGATAAGGCTATTCTTCGTGACATGGACCTGAAGTGTTTTGATGAACCTTGGGAGGAGTCATATTGGCTCTACTGGTTTGATGACGAACGGATGGTTCTCATTGTTGAAGTTGAGGGTAATCCCGTCGGATTTCTAGCTGGTGCTCTTATGGAAAACGGTTTAGTTATTGAAAAGATTGGTGTGAAACCACCTTACCGGCGGCACGGAATCTCTCGTGTGCTTATTGATGGTTGTCACGACATTTCTATGAAGTGCCCGAAGAAACCTCAGATTCACATGGTCGTTCCAGAACCCTGGTTGTACCCGGATTCACCCGACTGTGTTGCTGATTGGGTCCGAGCGCTGAGCTTCAAGGCGAGGTTGCCGTACCTAAAAGATTACTTCAGCATCAACGAGGTAGAGATGGACGGCGTCCGCTGCATATTGGAGGTTGATTGATGTTACGCTGCTGGAATTGCAATACAAGAATTTCGTATGTTGAGAACGGGTGGTTATGTCCCGAATGTAGTCAACACGGTCGACCCGATCTGATTGCGGAGGATTGGGAACACGGGCGAGAAATCAACGCCCCTTACATGGATACGAAGAATGCAGATCAATGAACAAGCAAAACAGAAATTACTCGCCGCCACGTTCAATTCTCGAAAGGTCATCGAGACTTTGGAGCAAATGGCTAACATCCAAGAGATGTTAGGTGGGAGCGGTGATATGGAGTTGACCATTGGATGGAAACCTGATGTCATGGAGGATGGTGACTTGATACCGTTCATCACTCTCCATCTTCGAGAAGTGGCTACCCCGGAAACTATCGTGGAGAAAAAAGAATGAGCATTTTCATAACTTGCCTCTGTATCGTGATGCTTCTCTTGTTTGGCTTCATCCTTGGTGTTACGTACACATCGTGGATGATGGTATCCAGGGCTATGAAGTGTAGAATAAAACTAGAGGAAACCGCCGAGAGTCGGAGACTCATGCCAAAGTATCAGACTGCGATTGCTTTTGCCGCCCAATGTTGGTGTGACCCACGCACCCTAAAAATTACGATGGATACTGACCTTGCAATGGTTTTCGTAGAGACACTCAGTAAGTATATCGATGCTCTCCAATGGTGCAGCGGAGCCGACGACTTTCAATTTGGTGGTAAAGGGTACGTGGGATTCGACAAAATCTGCCGACCTCTGATGTCAGCGGAGGGTCTTCAGGCTCACCTGAACCCTGTAATCCATAAGAAACTGCTCGGACCCGGATTGGAAAGGAACTAGGATGGTTAGTGCAACAGGATTATCGAAATCGTTTGTTCGTCATTATGAGACACAACAGGTTCCTTGGGGGCCTGTAGGGTATATCACTTACAAACGCACATATGCCCGAATGATACAGGGGTTGGGTAGAACGGAGGAGTGGCACGAGACATGTGCCCGAGTTTGCAATGGTATAGTTGAGATAGGTGGATTGTTTACCACACAGGAACTGGAGAACCTATTCGATTCCATGTTCAATTTGAAGGGCTTTCCCTCTGGCCGTGCTATCTGGCAACTCGGAACTGAGAATGTCGAAAGATTGGGAGCCGATAGCCTGTGTGCATGTTGGCACGTCCTTTGCAATAACACTGAAGCGTTCTGCTTTGCTTTCAATGAACTCATGCTGGGTGGTGGTGTGGGCTTCAACGTTTGCCCCGAGTACGTTTATGAGTTACCAAGGGTCAAGTTTGACCCTCCCATCTTACGCACGGATAGCCCAGACTGTGACTTCATCGTCACTGATAACCGAGAGGGTTGGGTCGAGCTATTGAGGAGGGTGCTTGATGCCTTCTTCGTTACAGGTCAGCCTCTGGCCTTTTCCACACAGTGCATTCGATCTGCTGGGAAGACGATACACAGCTTTGGTGGCGTGGCGAGCGGCTCTGAGCCCCTTGTCAGAGGTATCTTGCAGATGGTCAAAATTCTCAGCAAGCGACACAATGAGAAGTTACGTCCTATTGACTGCATTGATATTATGAACATCGTCGGTACGATTGTCGTGTCAGGTAATGTGAGGCGTTCGAGTCAAATCGCAATTGGACATCCACTTGACCTTGAGTTCCTACAGGCGAAGAATTGGAACAAAGGGATAGTCCCCGACTGGCGACGAATGTCTAACAACACGGTCGCTTGTGATAACATCTACGAACTTCCCTCCGAATACTGGGAACCCTTTTCTTCGGACGGTGAGTGTTATGGGTTGATCAACATCAACAACTGTCGACGTTATGGGCGACTAGCAGATGGTATTGACTATCGACCTGACTATGGTGTCGTGGGCTGCAATCCGTGCGGGGAAGCCTCCTTAGAAAATGGAGAAAATTGTGTGTTGGCAGAAGCTATTCTCTCAAACATCAAAAATATTGATGAGTTGAAGAAAATTCTTGGTCCTTTGTACAAGGTTGTCAAGACAATTACAAATCTTCATTTCATACATCCGGAAACAGAAGAAGTTGTTCACCGAAACATGCGAGTAGGTGTCAGTCTGAGTGGTTTTATGTCAGCCTCTTGGGCACGGGACCCAAAAGTTCTCAACGAGGGATACCACTATTTGGAAGAGTGTGATGCTTACTACAGTTCACTGTTAGGTGTCCCTCAGAGCATTAAGCTGTCCTCAATTAAGCCTGCGGGTACCGTTAGCTTGCTGCCACAGGGTTGCACACCTGGGATGAATACCGCTTTCAGTCGTTACTTGATACGGAGGATTCGTTTTGCTGGGAACGATCCGCTTGTAGAAACGTGTCGGCGACATGGTTACCACGTTGAACCAGAGGTTAGACAGGATGGGACACACAATTACGATACGCTAGTCGTCTCGTTTCCAATGGATTATGGTCCGAAGGCTGTCACAGAAGACCAAGTAAATGTCATTGACGAGTTGGAAACACAGAAGATGCTTCAGACTTATTGGGCTGACCAATCAATCAGTTGTTCCCATTATTTCCATCGTGACGAAGTTCCACAAATTCGTGAATGGCTGGAAGATAATTACGAAGACAGTGTGAAGACTTGTTCATTCATGCACGCCACTGACCATGGCTTCAAACAAGCACCTTTAGAAGTACTCACAGAGGAGGAGTACCTTGACATGTCTAAAAAGGTCACCCCAATCACTAGTATCATTGACGAAGAAGAGATCGACATGGTGGACAATCTTGAGTGCGCCGGTGG
>SDBT01000177.1_pt1 | contig 89466 bp, 72 predicted proteins | sample 2277101 | NCBI WGS metagenome assembly SDBT01 (sample SAMN10404973, study PRJNA504765) | marine sediment metagenome | isolation source: marine sediment core GS10_PC15, 103 cmbsf | place: Arctic Ocean: Southern Knipovich Ridge | collected 2010
GGGCCGCCAGGGCGAAGAGGTGAAAGGCCGCTGCCAGCCCAAGGGCTAGCAGTATATTGGTTGCCGGCCCAGCGATGGCGACCTTGAAGATTTCCTTTTTGGTGAGAACGGCAAAATTGACGGGGATCGGTTTTGCCCAGCCGAAACGCATAATCAGCGGCATTATAATCGTACCGATCAGGGTAATGTGGGCGAGCGGGTTAAGGGTCAGCCGGCCCAGTCTTTTGGCGGTATCGTCACCGCACTTGTAGGCCACCCAGCCGTGCGCGTACTCATGAAGAGTCAGCGAGACAAGAAATATCGGCAGGATGGTTAAGTATCCCACAATTCGTTCACCATTCATATAGTTCTCCTTTACCAGCGGGCCAATATACACTTATCCAGCCTGATGTCAATGGCAAAGCCTTTAGGCCGGTGCGACCATTTCGGTATTTTGGTTATAGTGAAAATTGGGTTTGAATTGGGTTTGTTTTTGCCACATTCGCAAAGCCACATATTTTCGTAATCCCTTATTAGTACACAGGTTATGTCTATCTTAGTGTTTCGTGAATTGGGTTTGTTTTGCAAAATTAAGTTAGAATTCAGAACCCAGAATACCCCGCACCAACCGTGTTGAGTGCGGGGCACGGCAGAAGTCAGAATAAGGAGCCAGCCATCCGGCTGGGACTATTTTAATTATCCCGGCGCTCGCGCTTAGGGCTTCCAATGGGGTATTTTTATGTAAAAGAGCGTGTTTTGTTAGATGTACATTATACCACAAAATATGTTAGATGTAAAGTGAATAATGAAAAAGAATACAGAATACAGGGGGCAGGCCTACTGGAAATTATAAGCACTAATTTCTAAACTTTAAACAATATCTAATTACCAAAATTTAAATGTTCAAAACAAAAGATCATTAAAACACTGATTTCGCTGATGACGCTGATTTTTTTTGAGAAATACTATCAGCATTATAGGCCTGAGAAACGACTTATATAGTGGAAAGGTGGTTTTTTGGCTTATAAATAGGTATAAAAAGTAGATTTTTTTCTTGTAATAATCGGCTTGAATAGGTATAATGCGGCTGTGTGTATCTTAAGGGACGGAGAAATGAAAAATACAATTCTTTTAACAATTCTGTTAGCTGTAATTCCCTGTTCGGCAGCGATAATTACTGTAGAGCCTGATGGCAGCGGAGATGTGCCCACTATTCAGGAGGCTGTCGATACAGCCGTTGTCGGAGATGAGATAGTTCTGGCTATCGGCACTTACACCGGCGGCGGCAACAGAAATATTGATTTTGGCGGCAAATCCATAACGGTTAGAAGCACTAATCCTAATGACCCTAACATTGTTGCGGCAACAATTATCGATTGCCAGGGTTGCCCTTGTGAACCTCACAGGGGATTTTCCTTTATCAGCGGCGAAGGTGCAGACTCGATCGTTAGCGGTTTAACCGTTACTAACGGCTACGGGCCGGATGAGGAAATTAGCTATTATGAGATGTCTGTTGGTGGAGCAATTTATTGCTGTATTTCCAGCCCAACGGTAACCAACTGCACCTTCACCGGCAACTCGGCTGGTGGCGGCGGCGGGATGTCTAACGTCGGCAGCAATCCGAGAGTAACCAACTGCACCTTCACCGACAACTCGGCTGACCGTGGCGGCGGGATGTATAACTATAACGACAGCAGTCCGACGGTAACCAACTGCACCTTCACCGGCAACTCGGCTGGATACTACGGCGGTGGGATGGATAATGATAATAATTCTTATTCATCACCAACGGTAACCAACTGCACATTCACCGGCAACTCTGCTGGGTACGTAGGCGGCGGGATGGCTAACTCTCTCAGCAGCCCGACAGTAACCAACTGCACGTTCGTCGGCAACTCTGCTGGGTACTTAGGCGGCGGGATGGCTAACGATTTTTCATCACCAACGGTAACCAACTGCACCTTCACCGACAACTCGGCTGGCCAGCGGGGCGGCGGGATGTGTAACTACTATAGCAGCAGCCCAACCTTGACCAACTGCACATTCACCGGTAACTCGGCTGAGGAGCACGGCGGCGGGATGTATAACTGGGACTACAACAGCAGTCCGACGGTAACCAACTGCATTCTTTGGGCAAATTCACCTGAACAAGTATATGCTGATGGGGGAAGCAGTCCTGTGATAACATACAGCGATATTCAGGGCGGCTGGGAAGGCAACGGACACAGCAATATCGATATTGACCCGAACTTTGTTGATGATGGGCACTGGGATGATAACGGTACGCCGGGAAATCCCTGGGATGATTTCTGGGTTGATGGTGATTATCATTTATCGCCGGATTCACCGTGTATAGATACCGGTGACCCCAATTACATCCTTGACCCTAATAATCCAACGGACCTTGACGGCAATCCGCGCATTGTCAATGATATAATTGATATGGGTGCGTATGAAGTCCAGTTGAATGACCCGATAGAACTTCTGGATATGTTAGCTGATGATGTTATCGATCTCAACTTGCGTAGGGGCATCGAAAACAGCCTGCTGGCGAAGATAGATGCGGCAATTGCCAAATTAGAAGATGACAATCCCAAAAACGACAGAGCGGCTGTAAGAATACTGCGTGCATTCATAAATGCTGTCAAAGCACAGAGCGGCAGGAAAATTTCAGGAAATGCAGACGACCTCATTGCCGCCGCCCAGCAGATAATTGATATGTTAATCGGTGAGGAAGTCGAATTAGGGGGTGCAGATCGTAGCCGTACCCCCAACAGAAGAATGATACGCAGACCAACGCCTACGAGGAAAAGGTAAATCCAGACACAAACAATTCAAAGGGGCTGTGAGGTAATCTTGCAGCCCTTGTTTTTTGCACAGTTTTAGGGGTTTGATGGGGGTTTTTGCAAAAAAGAGATGCATAAGGCAGGGATAATTTTGAATTTTTAATTCTTAATTTTGAATTAAGGAACCGCCTGCGGCGGGATTATTTTATGAAAAGAAAAATAAACGCTTGAAACCTATACCGATTGGATACATCAAAAACGAAAATCCTTTACAGTTCAAGGTGAATTTGGTAAAATCATTGGCATCGAAAGTACTGAATAATGTACCTTAGGCATAAATTTTGTGAATGTTTAAATGAGAAATCCCAGAGAAAAGGAATTATTGTGCGGAAACTTGTAATATTTGCACTTACTTTATTCCTCCTTGCTGGTTGCGCTCAAATTACCTCCCCGGTCGCCGCCCGGCACAAAACAATATCGGTAATCCCCGTCCCGGTAAGTGCTCACTTTACAAACAGGGGGACATTTACAATAACAGCAGAAACAACTATCGGGTATTCGGCAAATGCAAAAGACAAAGCCGAACAACTGGCTGGCATGCTTAGGCCCGCGACCGGATTTGCATTGAAGGTCGAACCATCTTCGGCAAAGAATAATTCTATACGGCTCGTAATGGAAGAGGCTGCCGGAAGAATTCCACTGGAAGGTTATGAACTTTCAATCGATCGGGATTCAATCCATGTGACAGCAAGCAGTCGGGCGGGTCTTTTTTACGGATGCCAATCACTCCTGCAATTGCTCCCAGTCGATATATATAAAAAGACAAAAGCCAAAGACATCAATTGGACCGTACAGGCGATGGAAATTCGGGATTACCCCCGCTTCGGCTGGAGAGGTGCGATGCTCGATGTCGCTCGCCACTATATGCCCAAAGAATTCATCTTCAAGCTTATTGACACTTTGGCAATGCACAAAATGAACTCGCTGCAGCTTCACCTGACAGATGACCAGGGCTGGCGAATCGAAATTAAAAAATACCCGAAGCTGACCGAAACAGGTGCCTGGAGAAAGGAAACCCTGCTCGGCCATTACAGAGATAAACCGCATAAATATGATGGCAAAAAACACGGCGGCTTTTATACGCAGGACGATATTCGCGAAATCGTCGAATACGCAAAACAAAGACACGTCAATATAGTCCCCGAAATAGAAATGCCCGGTCACACACAGGCAGCGATCGCCTCCTACCCACACCTGGGCAATACCAAAGAAAAACTCCCCGTTCGTATTCTTTGGGGAGTAAACCCCAACATCGTTAACCCCAACGAATCGACTATCCTGTTTTTCCAGGACATATTAACCGAAGTGATGGAACTTTTCCCCAGCAAATTCATCCACATAGGCGGAGATGAGGCCCCCAAGGATCAATGGAAGGCAAGCGCCGACGCACAGAAACGCATAAAGGAACTTGGCCTCAAAGACGAACACGAACTGCAAAGCTACTTTATCAAGCGAATGGACAAGTTTCTTGCCTCCAAAGGCAGACGCCTTATCGGCTGGGATGAAATTCTCGAAGGCGGCCTGGCCCCTGGAGCGACCGTAATGAGCTGGCGCGGAGAAGCCGGCGGTATCAAAGCCGCACAGATGGGCCACGACGTCGTAATGGCACCGACAACGTATACATATTTCGATTACTACCAATCACGTGACAAAAACCAGCCCCTGGCGATCGGCGGATTCCTGCCTCTGGAAAAAGTCTACGGATACGACCCTGTAACCAAAGCCCTCACAGAAGAACAGGCAAAGCATGTACTCGGCACACAGGGTCAACTCTGGACAGAGTACATTTCAACACCCCAAAAAGCCGAATACATGGGCTTTCCCAGACTGACCGCTCTCGCAGAAGTCGCATGGACTCCCAGGGGAAAAAAGGACTACGCTGATTTCATTGATCGCCTCAAAGTTCATAACAAAAGGCTCGATTTCCTCGGTGTCAATTATTGCAAACTTTCGCCCTATTGGACGGTATCTGCTCCGGAGCCTTATGGTGCGGTGCCTACTGCTAATCAACTCGCCTGGCACGAAATGGAGTATTATGGGCTGATACATTATGGTTTAAATACATACACCGGACAGGAGTGGGGCTATGGTGATGTGTCGCCGGATGTATTTAAGCCAACCGATCTCAATACCGATCAGTGGGCCCGAGCTGCCAAGGCAGCGGGGATGACAGGTTTGATCTTTGTGGCCAAACACCATGACGGTTTTTGCTTGTGGCCGTCAAAAACCACCGAATATACCATCGCGGCCACTTCCTGGAAGGACGGCAAAGGTGATGTGCTTGGCGATCTGTCGAAATCATGTAAAAAATATGGTTTAAAGCTGGGTATCTATATTTCGCCCTGGGACAGAAACCACGCTGAATATGGACGTGAGAAATATGTTAAAGATTATCACCAGCAGTGGCGTGAAGTGTTGACTAATTATGACCCGGTATTTGAAGTATGGTTTGACGGGGCCAATGGCGGTACCGGTTATTACGGGGGAGCAAGAGAAAGGCGTTCAATTCCTGAGAACTATTATCAATTTGACAAAGTATTTAAGCTTATCAAAGATCTGCAGCCACAAGCTGTCTTTTTTAACGGCAGCGGCATCGATGCCGTTCGTTGGGTAGGCAATGAAGCCGGTGTTGCTGGCGAGACCAACTGGTCAACCGTAATCAAAGGTGGCAAATTCTGGTTCCCTGCTGAAGCCGATACAACAATTCTTTATCCAAAGAAATGGTTTTACAATAATAACTCAAAACCTCGGACCTTAAAGCAGTTTACCGACCTCTACTACACAACCATCGGAAGAAACGCTTCTTTCAGCCTGGGGCTCTCGCCAGGGCCAGACGGGCGCCTCCCCGAGAGGGATGTCAAGGCCATGCTGGCCCAGAAAAAACAACTGGATAAAGAGTTCGCCGTTGACTTGGCAAAAAATGTTAGTATCACCGCAAGTGAGTTTCGTGAAAGCGGGCCGGCATACAGCCCGGATAAATGTGTTGATGGCACGACCAAAACTTACTGGGCTACCAGTAACGGGATAAACGAGGCTTCACTGATAATAGATTTTGGAAAGGAGGCCACTTTTAACCGATTGCTCCTGCAGGAGTATATAGCTTTGGGACAGCGGGTCGATGAATTTACCTTCGAAGTCCAACAAAGCGGCAAATGGCAGGAAGCTGCCCAGGGAACCACCATCGGTTATAAACGTATCCTGAGATTAAACCCTGTAACCACATCTAAAGCCAGGCTCACCCTCAAGACCGATGCACCTTGTCTGACCCTGAGTAATATCGGCATCTACAATGCACCGATAATTATGGCTGAGCGAGTTTGGACAGGATCCGGAACAATCGCGAAGGATCTTCTGGAATGAGTGGGAGCAAGCTACTGGTAATGGTCATCTTACCGGGCAACAGTTCAAATATTTGGAAAAGATTAATTAGTATTGAAAGGATAGAATTATGTACCTTGGGCATAAATTTTGTAAACGTTTTAATTGGAAAAAAATCTCTTTATGGTGTCCGCCATCTGTTTAACACGTTATACAAAAAGCTATCCCTGATTGTTTACAACGAAGAAATAATTTGCAATTAAACAAGAAAAGTAATTGTATGAAGAATATTATTGTATGTGTAATCATGGTATTAGCGATTGCGTCTCATAGTCTTTCGTTGGCAGAGCAAAACAATATAGCCGCTGTTTATAACGATTCCGGGCGAACGCTGGATTATGTGCAAAGACCGGATACGGGTCAGAAGCTGGCGATCTCCAGTCCCCTCTGGTTAGTCGCAACAGAAAATGACGGATTAATAAGCTCTGTTGATTTTGTCCCGGCAGGCGGCAATAAAAACAAACCCGTCTTCAAACATAAAAACAGTGGGCTTCTCTGTTCGGTAACAAGCAAAGCCGAGGCCAATTTCATTCGGCATTTCTATACCTTAAAGGCAACCAAACCGGTAACCGTCAAGAAGTTTGTCGCTTTGGCGCTTCCACCGGAATTCTCCGCCGGAGGCACCGTGCCCGGGTCGCCTTTGGTTAACGGCAACTGGTTTGCGGGCATGGAGTATCCAACCGCACGCACTATCGAAAGAGTGGGCAGCAAGGTAGAACTTCTTACGCAATTCGCCGAGTGCAACAGGAAACTTAAGCCCGGTGAAAGTTTGAAATACTCTTCGGTTATCGGCCACGCCGTTTCGTCCAGCCTGCGTCGCGGGGTGCTTGAGTATATCGAAGCCTCCAGGGCGCGCAAATATAAACCGTTCCTGCATTACAATAGCTGGTACGATATTTGTGAGCAGGGGAGTGATGGTACGTTTGTTATGGACTCGGATCAATGTCTGGATGTCATGAAGGCATGGGAGCGGGATTTCATTAAGCCATACGGTATCAAGCTGGAGTGCTTTGTTTTTGATGACGGCTGGGACGATTATGATAACCTCTGGTCCTTTCACCCCGAGCGTTTCCCGAAAGGTTTCGCGCCTCAGGCAAAGTTAGCCGGAAAGATGGACACGAGTATCGGCACATGGTTCTCACCGTTCGGCGGTTATGGCGCTACGAAAGCAGCACGATTAAAGTCCGCGAAAAGGGACGGTTTTGAAATGAACAGCAGCGGTCTTTCGCTTTCAGGTGAGAAATACTATAAGCACTTCTATGACAAGTGCGCCGAAATGATCAAGAAGTACAGGGTCAACAGTTTCAAGTTTGACGGTGTCGGCGGCGGTACAAGTGCTGACATGGAAGCGGCCTGTCGTCTCATGGCCGAGCTTCGTCAGATCAAACCCGACCTCTATATCAACCTCACTACCGGAACATGGGGTTCGCCATTCTTTCTCCTGCATGGAGATTCGATCTGGCGCGGTGGCGGTGATGCTCATGTATGGGGCGATAAAGGGCCTACGTCGCATCGGTGGATGAACTATCGCGATGGTGAAACATATAACAACATTATTAAGCAAAGCCCACTGTTCCCGATAAACTCACTGATGCTTTGCGGCATGGTCTATTCGCAGTACGGCCTTGGCAGAACCAGTGTCGACAAAACGGATAAGAGTTTTGCAGATCAGGCGTATTCGTTCTTTGCTTCCGGCACACAACTGCAAGAGCTCTACATGAGTCAGAAGGTGATGACAAAACGGAAATGGAATATCCTGGCAGATGCTGTCAAATGGGCTCATGCCAATGCCGAGACCCTGCGGGATACTCACTGGATTGGCGGTAATCCATATAAATACGAGGTCTATGGCCACGCATCCTTTGATTATCGCGGCATGGGGAAAGATCAGCCGTACAAGGCGATCGTTTCTCTGCGAAATCCGTCGGAAAAAACCGTCGATTATGAATTGCCGCTAACCGATGTTACCGAATGGGATATGGATAAAATTGCAAGCTGGGAGATAACACGCAGGGTTTACGGTCTTGCCCCGGCTGCCGCGGATAAGAATACACTGAAAATAAAACTGGCACCATTTAGCGTCGAGCTTTTGGAACTGGCAATTGTTGCCAAATAAAAACAGAAAGACGAAGATGAACAGACGTGAAAGGTTAATGGCAACTTTGCGCGGTGAGCCTGTGGATCGGCCGGCGGTCTCGTTTTATGAGCTTAATGGTTTGGATGAAGACTATAACGACCCTGATCCGTTTAATATTTATAACGACCCATCGTGGAAACCTCTTATCGATCTGACAAGAGACCATACCGACCGTATAGTAATGCGTTCGGTCCCTTTTATTGCCGAAAAGACATCGGCGGTCAAAGAAAAGCAGATGGTAGGCGTGCCGTCTGATCCGCTGAGTAGTATTTTGAAAGAAGAAATCACATTCGACGCTAATGGCAGCAGAATTGTCACCCGTACGATCAAGGCGGGTTCTCGGGTGCTGACCTCTCGGACTCGTCAAGATAAAGATGTTAATACAATATGGACACTTGAGCATCTGCTAAAAGATGTTGACGACCTGAAGGCCCTGCTTGATCTTGATATACCGAAGACTGTTGGTGAACCTGACATTTCGGTTGTGCTTAAAGCCGAGGAGGCTCTTGGTGATTCAGGTATTGTTATGATCGATACACCTGATCCGTTGTGTCTGGCAGCGATGATGTTTGAAATGTCTACATATACTATAATGGCGACACTTGAACCGGACTTATTTCATGAATTGCTTTCGAGACTCGCTGCGATTCTCTATCCAAACACTGAGGCGGTCTCTAAGGCGTTGCCCGGCAGGCTCTGGCGTATCTTTGGCCCGGAATTTGCGTCACCACCATATCAGAGTCCGGCCGCTTTCAGGGATTACGTCGTCAAATACGATAAGACGATGGTTGACGCGATCCAGGCCAATGGCGGGTTCGTACGTATTCACTCACACGGCAACTTAAAAGAAATTATCGATGACATCGCATCTATGGGAGTTGACGGATTGGATCCTATCGAACCGCCGAATCAGGGCGATGTTGAGCTTAGTTATGTACGTCAAAAGTATGGCAGGCAGTTAGTGTTGTTTGGCAATCTCGAAGCGACGGACCTGGAGAATTTGCCGACAGATCAATTTGCAGAAAAGATCAAAACAGCAATAGAACAGGGCACTGAAGGGCAGGGCCGCGGATTTGTACTGATGCCATCATCGTGTCCATACGGCCGAAAACTGCCGCCGCTGGCGTTGGCCAATTACAAGAAAATGGTTGAGATGGTTGAATTTCTGATATAATCTTATACGAAGTACGAATAATTAATGCGTTTAATCAGGAAAAGTAAGATATGAAGAAGATTGTTTTTAAAGATAATTTGCTGATTTTTTAAGGAGTTATTTAATGTTTAAGGTTAGCAGGGTAATTTTAATATTTATATTGGCAGTTTCTTTTTTAGTTTCATTCGTTGGTGTCAGTGCGGCCTCGGAGCAGTACCTTTCTCCATTGTCGCTGGTTTCTTCTCCTGACGGCAGTATGCTTTATGTCGCTGAGGCTACCGGCGAGAAGGTTGCGTTTGTAAAGGCAGACATTCAAAAGGTCATAACTTCGGTTGATATGCCTGGCCCTGTCACAGGCATTACAATATCCTCATCCGGCGATAAGCTTTATGTAACCGGCGGAGTGTATGACGGGTTTGTTTCGGTAATTGATATCAAAAAAGCAAAGGTAATCGATTCGATCAATGTCGGTCACAGCCCGATAGCTCCGATCCTTGGAATTGACGGTAAGATCCTGTATGTTTGCAAACGATTTAATGACAATGTTATGGCCATCGACCTTTCGACGAAAAAGACCATCGCTGAAATTGACGTAGAGCGCGAACCGGTTGCCGCTGATATTACTTCAGACGGCAAAAAACTCTTCGTTGCCAATTTCCTGCCCGCAGGGCGCGTCGACGGCGATTTTGCCGCAGCATCCGTTACAATTCTTGATACTGAATCTAAAAAGCAGGTCGCCAACATTAAGCTTCCAAACGGTTCGATTGACCTTAGAGATATCGAAATTTCACCGGATGGTAAATACGCATATGTTTCGCATATATTGGCAAGGTATCAGCTTCCGACGACACAGCTTGAACGCGGCTGGTTGAACACTAACGCGATGACTATAATCGATGTAGCCGCCGGCAAGATGCTGACAACCGTACTTCTTGACGACATTGATCTTGGTGCGGCAAACCCGTGGGGTCTTGCATGCAGTGCAGATGGTAAATTGCTCTGTGTTACCCATTCAGGTACTCACGAGATAAGCGTCATCGATCGCATAGGCATGCATGATAAGATCGACAAGATTGCAAAAGGTGAAAAGATATCCAACGTTTTATCGTCGCTGGAAGATGTACCGAATGACCTGTCGTTCATGGTAGGACTTCGCCGCCGCATTAAACTAAACGGCAACGGCCCGAGAAACCTTATTATCTCTGGAAGAAAAGCCTATATCGCAGAATACTTCACCGATTCGATAGGTGCCGTTGACATCGATCCCGATGTCAGTCCTTCGGCCGTATCGATAAAACTCGGTCCTGAGGTTGAGATGACTTCTGTTCGAAAAGGCGAGATGTTGTTCCATGACGCTTCGCCTTGCTTCCAGAAATGGCTAAGCTGTGCAAGCTGCCATCCTGGTGACGCAAGAGCCGACGCCCTTAACTGGGACCTCCTGAATGACGGTATGGGTAACCCAAAAAACACCAAGAGCCTGCTGCTTTCGCATAAGACACCGCCATCTATGAGTCTTGGGGGACGCGATTCGGCAGAGGTTTCAGTACGTTCAGGTATAAGGCATATTCAGTTTGCAGTTCGTCCGGAAGCCGATGCCGAGGCGATTGATGAGTACTTGAAATCCCTTACGCCTTTGCCCAGTCCGCATCTGGTCAAGAGTTGGTGGTCCCAAAAAAACAAGCTAAGCAAAGCCGCCGAAAAAGGTAAATATATATTTGAAAAAGCCAAGTGCTCGCAATGTCACAGCGGGTCCTATTATACCGATATGAAAATGTATAATGTCGGCACGGGAAAAGGCCGCGAGGAAGGCGAAGCATTTGATACCCCGACGCTGATAGAGGTCTGGAGGACGGGGCCGTATCTTAATGACGGCAGCGCCGCAACACTGAAGGACGTCCTGACGGTTTTCAACAAAAACGATATGCACGGTGAAACTTCAGGTCTGAGCGAAGAACAGCTCCAGCAGCTTGCTGAATATGTTTTGTCCCTATAAAAGTAAAATAGAGGTTTCAGGAACCAAAGCAATAGCTAAATATAAAAAGGACGGAATTATGTACTACCTAGGGCACGAGCTTGGACATAAATTTTGTAAATGTATAAATGGAAATGTCAGTTAATTGCTTCTCTTTGAAAGGATTTTGGTGATGAAAAATGCCATTATAACCTGTACTGTATTTCTGTTTTTATTCAGCTCGTGTTTATTGGCCTCGGATGTAATTGATCTGTCCGGTTCATGGAAACTTGTCCTGGACCCGGAAGCTGTGGGCATTCAGGAATGCTGGTTTGAGAAGCCGCTGGCGGGGCAAAACGAGGTTCAGCTGCCCGGTTCGATCCAGGAACAGGGATACGGAGATCTGCCCGGCCCTTCGACTCCCTGGACAGGCAATATCCGGCATGACGCGTGGGACCAGCCAAAGTATGCTCCATATCGTACGGAAAAGAACTTCAAGATGCCGTTCTGGCTTCAACCGGACAGGTATTATAAGGGTCCGGCGTGGTATCAGAAAACGGTTACGATCCCGCGTTCATGGAAAAACAAACACATTACGCTAACACTTGAACGGCCGCACTGGGAGACGAAAGTCTGGGTTGACTCAAAAGCCGCCGGTTCGGTCAGGCACCTGTCGGTTGCACATACATACGATCTGAGTGAGCTTCTTACACCCGGAGAGCATGTCCTGACCATCTGTGTGGATAACCGGGAAGTGATAGACGTTGGTAAGAATTCGCACAGTATTTCTGATCATACGCAATCCAACTGGAACGGCATTGTCGGAAAAATTGAATTGCGGGGTGACATACCCGCCTGGATCGAGGATGTACAGGTGTATCCGGATCTGGAAAACAATGCTATTAAAGTCATCACCCAACTGTCCAGCCGCATGGATAAAGTCCGCTCAGCGCATCTCGTTTTCGATGTACTTTTCAAAGGAAAGAAAACCGCATCTCATAAAACCGCGAAAATTAAACTGACTCCGGATGGCGTCATCCATGAAGCAGTTATCAGCTTGCGGAGCCCGGTGCAGAAATGGGACGAGTTCAATCCCAACCTTTATACCTTGAAAACCAAGCTAAAGATGGGATTCAGCAGCAATGAACATATCACAACCTTCGGCATGCGCCAGATCGATATCGACGGCAATCGACTCATTCTTAACGGCCGCCAGATCTTTGTGCGAGGCACTCTGGAGTGCTGTATCTTCCCCAGAACCGGTTATCCGCCGACAGATGTCGGGGCATGGAAACGAATTATCAATATTTGCAAGGCCCACGGCCTGAACCATATCCGTTTTCATTCCTGGTGCCCACCCCAAGCGGCATTTATCGCTGCGGACGAACTGGGTTTTTATTATCAGGTAGAGTGTTCCACATGGCCCAATCAAGGATCCAGTCTCGGCAATGGTAAAGAAGTTGACACCTGGCTGTACAACGAAGCCGATGCGATCCTGAAAGCTTATGGCAATCACCCTTCGTTTCTATTGTTTGCTTCCGGGAATGAACCGGGTGGTCCCGAAAGGGGCGCAGTGTACCTTAGAAAATGGGTTCCCCATTACAAACAAAAAGATCCTCGCCACCTTATTACCAGTGGGTCGGGCTGGCCGCTGATTGAAGAAAGCGATTTTCATGTCTCGCCCAGCCCCCGGATACAGAGATGGGGGCAAGCACTTAATAGTCGTATTAACAGCAAGCCGCCGGAAACAATGACGGACTATTCGGTTTCTGTAAAACGGTATCCAAATCAAGCGATAATTTCGCATGAGATCGGCCAGTGGTGTGTTTATCCGAATTTTGACGAAATCAAAAAATATACCGGTGTCCTGAAAGCCAAAAATTTTGAGGTATTCCGGGATTTTCTCGACCAAAAACACATGCTCGACCAAGCTCACGACTTTCTGATGGCCTCTGGGAAATTGCAAACGCTTTGTTACAAAGAGGACATTGAATCAGCTCTGCGTACTCCGGATTTTGGTGGTTTCCAATTGCTCGATCTGCATGATTTTCCCGGCCAGGGGACAGCCCTGGTGGGCGTACTGGACCCATTCTGGGATTCCAAGCCCTATGTCAGCCCTGCCGAATATAAGCGGTTCTGCGGGCCCGTAGTACCGCTGGCTCGACTGGGCAAGCGGACATTCACCGCATCGGAGACCCTTTCGGCCCACATCGATGTCAGCCAGTTTGGCCCAACTGACCTAACTGACGTAACGATCAAATGGTCCCTACAGGATGTGGCGGGCAATGCTGTCAAAGAAGGTACTTTCAAGAAAGACAAAATACCGGCCGGTGACTTGTACACTGTCGGCAGCATAAAACTTCCGCTGTCGGATTTGCCGGCCCCGGCTAAATATACTCTCGTCCTGACGATTGAAAACATCAACGCGTCGAATGATTGGGATATATGGATTTATCCGGACCAGGTCAATACAAAAGCGAACCGAGGCGTGACCGTTGCACGTATGCTTGATGAGGATACCATTTCTCGTCTGAAAAATGGCCAAAAGGTCTTGCTGGCATTGACTCCTACTCAGGTCAAAACGGATGTCAAGTTAGGTTTTTCATCGATCTTCTGGAATACGGCATGGACAGGGGGACAGGCCCCGCATACGCTGGGAATCGTATGCGATCCAAAACACCCGGCGCTGGCGGCATTCCCAACCGAATACCACAGTAATTGGCAATGGTCCGAGCCGATTCAACATGCCGCGGTCATGGAGATGGATCATTTGCCAACAGAGTTGCGTCCCATTGTCCAGGTTGTCCCGGACTGGTTTGCACCCAAACGTCTTGGCTTGGTTTTTGAGGCGAAAGTCGGCGGCGGATCGCTTTTACTGTGCAGTGTCGACATCCTCAATAATCTCGAAAATCGTCCTGTCGCAAGGCAATTAAGGCATTCATTGCTCACATATATGTCCACTGAGATGTTTAAGCCCGATACCACGGTTGACATTGAATCACTTAGGCTGATTTTTCGCCAACCTTCTGCCATCGAAAGACTGAACGCAAAGGTTCTGGTGGACTCTTTTGAACCGGGCTATGAAGGTTCAAAGGCAGTCGATCAAGACCCCAAAACACTTTGGCATACCAAATGGTCCGGGCAGAAGCCGTCCCATCCTCATGAAATTCAGCTCGACCTCGGCAAATTGGTTGACTTCAAAGGCATTACATATCTGCCCCGGCAGGACGGCAATCCAAACGGCTGGATCAGGGACTATGCGGTCTATGTCAGCAACTCTCCCGGCCAATGGGGCGATCCGGTTGCCTGCGGGACATTCGAAAAAGATGCTTCGCTTAAATCGGTTCAATTTGAAAAACAATTGAGTGCTCGCTATATACGAATTGAAGTGATCAAGGGTTTCGGAAAAGACATATTAACCTCTATTGCAGAACTGGATTTGATAATTGAATAATATATCGAACAAAGCATTGCACAGCAGATATATGGCGGTGAGTTAACCGGATCATGGATAGTGAAGTTCGACCCTGAATACAAAAGGACAAATACAGTGAAAAGATTACTCGTATCATTATTAAGTTTAGGATTATTTGTCAGTTCAGTTTGGGCAGTTCAAAACGCGGCTGAATCAATTGCCCAGCAGGGGCAAAAGTATGTACTTATGCCTGCGAAATCAACGGTGCACCCAACGTCGGTCTATAAGTCATTTGGGGATGTGGAAGGCGAAGAGAAACTTCTACTGGATGATGGCAAGGCGGCTGAGTAAATTAAAGATTCCAGGAACCAAATAAATAGCTAAATACAAAACGCAACCTCGTAAAACTCGGCGAAAAACTAAAACCTTGACAGTTCAAGTTGAATTTGGTGAAATTATTAGCATCGAAAGGAGTGATTTATGTTTTGTAAAAGTATAAATGAAAAATGCAGGCAAATATCTCGCAGGGGTTTTTTGCGTTTAACTGCTTCTGTTATGGTTGGCATTACCTTTTGCATGTTGGCAGGCTGCAGCGAAACACGGCCCCAGCGGACCGTTGCTGCCGGCCATTCCGAACTGACAGAAGTAAAACAACCGATCACCTATAAATCTTTCATATGGCGATCAACTCCTCCGGCGGATTGCCCGTTTGAAAGATCAACAGATATAGTTGGCTTGCGTTTCATGGGAAAATGCAATGATGTTAATATAGACGGCGATCCTTTTGCTGACACATGGTATTTTTCGTGGGCCTCGGATGATAAATTATATTCTTCTTTTACCGATGGTGCAGTCCACCGGCTTGATGGCGGCCGCGATCATTCCAGATCCTGGAAAGTTCCGGAAACAACGGGGCAGGCCATCGCTGAAGGCGATGATCCGATCAATTTGAAGATATATAGCCTTGGATTATCGCATGCTTCAGCGAAACCTTACAGCGGAAGATATCCTTGTGCTTCTCTGGTGTTTAATGGTGTGTGGTATTATGGAACTTATTGTTTGTCGCCATTAGGATTTACATATTTTGGCGGCCAACTGTATAACTGGCCATGGATGGGCCCATTTGTTGGATTCAGAACCTCAACAGACTTTGGCAGGACATGGAAAGAATGCCCTCATACTCCTGAAAAACCACTATTCAATGAAACAGGGATGTATGGTTACCCTGTTAAGATCGGGGCGCCTCATTTTGTTGATTTTGGTAAGAACATGCAACATTCTCCTGACGGTTACGCATATCTTGTCGGCCACGGCGCCGAACATCCTGATGAGAAACCACGCTGCTTTGCTAATCTGTCATGGATAAGCGGTGACCAGATTTACCTGATTCGTGTAAAACCAAGTATTGAAAATATTAATGATGCTTCCAAGTATGAATTTTTCGGCGGCTATGATAAAAAGGGCGAACCGGTTTGGACCAAAAAATTTGGATCCATCAAGCCCTTGATCGATTGGAATAACAATTGCGGGTGCGTAACTATTACGTACAACGCACCGCTTAAAAAATACTTAATGTGCGTTACTGATGGCTGGCCCACGGCTGGAAAGATGAGTTCATACATACTGGAATCTGATAACGTAACCGGCCCGTGGAAATTGGTTGTCTATATGAAAGACTTTGGTCAACAAGGATATTTCCTCAACTTTCCATCGAAATTTGTGAGCGAAAACGGCAGGAAAGCATGGCTGTGTTATTCGGGGAATTATTGGATAGATGAGGTAGATCCGCCTGGAAGCCATTACGGTTTGGTATTACAGGAAGTCGAGCTGCTAAGTAAAGAAATGTACACCAGACATATTGATGAGTTGAGATAGGCATAGAGAAAATAATACGCCATACAACATGCTGATAACGCTGGTTTTATCCCCAAAAACGCACTTTTCAATTTTTTTTACATTTTTTTGAGAATTTTGGCAGTTTTTCACACTGTTGGTCATTTTTTCCGATTTTTTCGTCCTTTCTCACACTTTTTGGGCATTTTTGGGTAAATCTGGCAAAATTGGCTACCCAGGGGACGAGATTGGGCATAAATTGGGTTTGTTTGGGTTTGTTTTTGCCACATCGGCAAGCCCTCTTTTTCTTGTAATCCCTTGTTTTGAAAGCAGTTGTGTTTATTTTGGCGAGCAGTAAATTGGGTTTGTTTTGCATAAAAAACCTTTGACAGGATAACAGGATTTAACAGATAGGTTTAAATAAACAAACACGATTAATTTTTGGATTAACAGGGGGTATAGATATTTTTATGTAAAAGAGCGTTTAGTATTTGGTATTTAGTATCTGGTATTTAGATTGGCCTGCTGGCGCTGAAGGGGCCCGACAGGTCGGGGTTTTCAGCCTTGCCCCACTGGGGCTGGTGTATATTCGCCCCTTGGCGAATATGGGGACATTATACCATATTTTGGCCAAAAATCAAGGAAATTCCAAATATAATTTGCCACAGATGGACACAGATTTACACAGATGAACACGGATTTTTGGGGGAAAAAGGCAGAAAATCCAATTATTTTTAAGGTTTGACGGGGTCGGGATTTGGGGGTAGTATGAGCGGAATTGTTCGGGTAGAAGGAGAATATATGGCGAAAAAGAAAACAGGAAAACATCCGGCTCATGAGCAATTTCATGTTGCACTGCAAACATTCGCTCGGCAGATTACTTCAAAATTTGAGGTTTTTTCCAAAGGGGAGCCTGAGGATCAACTCAAGCCACCTGTTGATGCCCTCTTTTCTGAATTCAGCAAACTTGTTCAACGAAAGCTTGTTCTTAAAGGTGAATCAATTCTTGAAAATCGGCTTGGAAAGCCAGACTATGCCCTAAACGATGAGCTATTACCAATAGGCTATATTGAACTCAAAGCACCAAGTAAAGGGGCAAGTCCATCAAAATATAAAGGACATGATAAAAAGCAATGGAACCGATTTAAGAATGTCCCGAATATTCTTTATACCGATGGTAATGAATGGGCTGTTTACCGCAACGGAGAACAAATCCCAAAGTTAATTCGTCTAAATGGTGATGTTTGTGCCGATGGCAAGAAAGCCGTTTCGGAAGACAACAGCAAGGAGCTATTCCATCTTCTTGTTGATTTTATTCAGTGGAAGCCTATTTTGCCAGAAAAGCCAAAACAACTGGCGGCTTATCTGGCTCCGTTCTGTTTGCTGATTCGGGAAGAAGTACAGGATGCTCTAACAGATGAAAACTCGCCGATTCAGTCATTGAAGAATGAAATTAAGGATTTGCTGTTTCCTGATGCTAATGATTTTCAATTTTCCGATGCATATGCACAAACGGTAATTTTTGCACTCCTGTTAGCTCAGATGGAGGGCGCAGATGTTCTTGATTTGAATAGTGCTTACAGTACACTCGCCAGCCATCATTTACTACTCTCTCGTTCATTGCAGTTTTTGACTGATCCTGCGGCATTGACAGAGATTTCTTCTTCATTGTCATTGGCCCAGCGTGTGATACATGAAGTCCCCAAAGAAGCTTTACAGGCAGATTCGGAGACAGACGATCCGTGGTTATTCTTCTATGAAGATTTTCTGGCCGCATATGACTCGAAACTGCGAAAGGAATCCGGGGTTTATTATACACCCCTTGAAGTTGTTCGTTGTCAAGTACGATTGATTGATGAGATTCTAAGTCAACATTTAGGAAAAGAGATGGGTTTTGTCGAACCTGGTGTAGCTACGCTTGATCCGGCGGTAGGTACGGGAACATATCTTCTGGCAATCATTGACCATGCCTTAAAGCGAGTCTCGAAAGATGAAGGTGCCGGAGCAGTTAAGGGTGCGGCTCAATCTCTTATAAATAATCTACATGGTTTTGAATTAATGGTTGGGGCGTACTCAGTTGCGCAATTGCGATTTACAAGAGCCTTGACAAGCCACGATGTTGCAATACCCAAATCAGGGCTCGGTATTTATTTAACCAATACGCTTGAATCGCCACATACAAAGCCACCTGCACCCCCATTGTTCCATCAGCCTATTGCCCATGAGCATAAACGGGCATTGGAAATTAAAGACAAGGAATCGGTACTCGTTTGTCTGGGCAATCCGCCTTATGGCCGACATGAAGCCGTTACGACAGAAAATCACGCTCTTACAGGCGGGTGGGTGCGTCATAAGGATGAGAATAATCCACGGCCAATTCTTGAGGATTTTCTTGAACCAGCAAGGCAGGCCGGGTTTGGGGTTCATCTAAAAAATATGTATAATCTCTATGTATATTTCATACGATGGTCGCTCTGGAAAGTCTTTGAGCATAAAACCGCTAAGGGGCCGGGAATACTTTCATTTATTACTGCATCAAGCTATCTTGACGGAAAAGCTTTTGTTGGTGTTCGCGAACACATGCGGCGAATCTGCGACCATATTGACATTATCGACCTTGGCGGTGAGGGCAGGGGAACACGAAAGGATGAAAATATTTTTGCCATTCAGACACCGGTTGCGATTTTTATCGGTTACAGAAAACAAAAACCCGATCCTGATACACCGGCGACAGTAAGATATACCCGTATTGAAGGCAGTAAGGATGAAAAACTTCAACAGCTTGATACCATTCAATATGCTAAAGATTTTCAATGGGAAACAATCCCCTCTGGCTGGCAGGATTCTTTCAAACCGTTTATGAAAAACGAATTTACTACATGGCCGAATCTGACCGATTTATTCCCGTGGCAAAATAATGGTGTTAAAGCAGGTCGAACTTGGGTTATTGGTTCCGATAAGAATAATCTTAGAGAAAAATTACAAGTCCTTATTACCTCACCGAAAAATACAAAATCTGAGTTATTTAAAAACTCCTCCACCGGGAGAAAAATCGAAGATGAACCATATCAATTGCCACCAACTCAAAATAAACTAACTTCCATCGAAAAAGAAACCAATGCTGATTCAATCAATGTCATTCCCTATGCTTATCGCTCTTTTGATAGGCAGTTCGTTATAGGTGATGCAAGGTTTCTTGACAGGCCAGGACCTTCGATGTGGCTGGCTCACAGTAATAATCAGTTTTATTTTACGAGTTTATTAACAAAACTATTGGGTGTCGGACCTGCACTTACTGCTTGCTCAGCAATACCGGATTTGGATCATTTTTCGAATCGTGGCGCAAAAGACATACTTCCTCTGTACCGAAATGTTGAAGCAACGGAGCCGAACATTTTGCCGGGGCTTCTGGAATTGCTGAAAGAAACTTATGGTAAAGAAGTTTCGCCAGAGGATTTTGCTGGATATGTTTATGCGGTTCTTGCACAGCCAGAATATACAAGTCGGTTTGAAAAGGAACTTGCCAGCCGTCAAGTCCATGTCCCACTGACAAAAGACGGTAAGCTGTTTTTTGAACTGGCTGAATTTGGACAATCTTTAATTTGGCTACATACCTACGGACAGCGCATGACTAATAAGAGCCGCAAAAAAGGCAAAACACCTAAAGGTGGTGCTAAATGTAAAAGAGCGGTTTCTGATAAGCAAGACAGTTATCCGGAGGAATACAGCTATAATGAATCCACGCAGACACTGTTTGTGGGCAACGGTTCATTTGGGCCGATTAGCAAAGAAATCTATGAGTTTGATGTGTCGGGCCTGAAAGTAGTCCAATCGTGGCTTGGCTATCGGATGAAAAAACGCTCTGGCAGAAAATCTTCGCCGCTGGATGATATTCGTCCGAAAAGCTGGACCTATCAGTTTACCCGTGAATTGCTGGAATTGCTATGGGTACTGGAAAAAACGGTAGAAGGGTATTCTGCACAGATTGAATTGTTCGATAAGGTTCTTGAAAGTGAACTGTTTCTTGCAGAGGAATTGCCCGAAGTACCAAGTGAAATGCGGGAAGCACCTAAAGTGAAAAAGAAAACGAAACAGATGGATTTCGAGTTTTAGTATTTACGGCATGGTAGCTGGCCGATTAAATAGTTGAGTTCTTGCTAATTTTTTGTAATCAGTTTCTTAATTTCTTCTGGTTCGGGAAGTTCTTTTCCTGCTGAAAGATTCAACCACAGGCCGGCTGGCTTGCTGCGGTACAGGAAATATGCCGTAATTGCCAGTTGCTCAGCCAATTGGTCCGGCTCAATAGCTTTTACCGGCAGGGCGAGTTGGTCCTTGATCGATTTGCAAACCTCGTCGATCTGGTCGATGGTAAAATCGGCCAGTTCGGTAATATCTCCGGCTTTGATAACAAATGCCGAATATGTCTGCTCTTTTCGCCGTTGGTTTTCCACGGCGATTTTGGCGGATCTATCTATATGCACTATCGCCATCTGGGCCAGCGGGGTTGTCCATTTATAAGCAGGCTTGCCGAGTGCCGCGAGCTGGTCGATCTGTTTTTTTACGGATTGGGCCTTTTCAAACTCCATCTGTCCTGCCAGCCTGGCCATCTCTTTTTCCAGTTCGGCGATTTGCCCTTCCCGCTTTCCGCCTGCCGCCTCAACGGCCTTTTCTATTTTATCGAGATATTCCGCCCTGCTGACCCTATCGACACACGGACCGCAGCATCGGCCAATCTGCAGATATGGACAGCTTCGCTGGGGGCCCTCGCCGGCAAGAATCTTCGGCCTGCGACATAGTTCAAACGCCTGCTCGATGCTCTGCACGAAATCTGCGGCACTCCTTCGCGATGGGAACGGGCCGAAAGTTTCTCCGTCGGCCGGATTTTTCAGTCGCCTGTTCAATCGAAATGTCGGCCATTTGGCGCCAGTGTTAATAGTTACAATATTCGCCGCGGCAAATACGAAGTGGGCCGTATAGTCGGCAGGGTAAAGTGCCTTCGCGATTTTGTAATGTTCGAGCGTTGTACGGAAATTGTTATAGCAACACCGGTAATAGACTTTCGCGGTAATTTTGGCGATATTCGTGCGTCTTCTGGACGTTTCCTCGCCGGGCGGCCGCTGCAATCTGGCCCTTGCGATGCGTCTGATGTCTCCAGCGGTAAGCAGCTGGATGGGGTTGTCCTCGCTGTCGGCAAAGAGCAAGACCCCTTTGCATGCCGGGAGTTCTTTCAGGGTGGGTGAATCGTTATCGGCGAAATCTATCGCCACACAATCTTGAAAAAGCCTGCGGAGCATGTGTTTGGCCTGCTCCATTTGCCCCTCAGACATTCATTCCGCTGACATAGGTATCGAACACCATTTTACCGTTGACAATCCCCTGCACCTTCGCGCCGAATTGCCTGCTCCTCACTTTGCAGATATGACCGAGCAGATAGAGTCTTTGTCCCGGCACAACGGTTTCGCGAAACTTGGTCTTATCTATTCCCGAAAAACCGATAAATCCTTTCAGGCCGTATATCCGTTTCATAAAGAAACAGCTAAGCTGAGCGGCGGCCTCTACCATAATAACGCCGGGCATTATAGGTCTTCCGGGAATATGGCCGCGGGCCCAGAACTCCCCATCGGTAACATCCTTATAACCCAGAAGCATTAACTTATTTTTATCGTACCAGATAATCCCGTCAAGCTGGCTCATCTCAAAAGCTTGCGGATTAACCTCGGCGATAGCGTCCCTGCCAAACTCCAGATTATAAAGGTCTATTTTAGAAATATCAAATAACAGTGTCGGCGGCATCAAAACCTCAATTCAAAAAAACAATTACCAATTGCACAACAGATTCGGACCACCTTTAACAACATATTCAGTGGTACAATACCCGCATACGCAACCCAAGTTGCTCAGAGACCGGTTTGCCCAAAACGATAAAGCGCACCAAAAGCCGATACCAGCCGCCATAGAGCCAGCTCATGCTATCCCACTTAATTCGTCTTTGAGCTTTTAGTCGACGGTGCGGATTTCGAGAATGCGATTGCGAACAGACTGTGCAGCCTGTTTGACGCTCTGCATCTGCTTGCGAACACGAGTACCAGCGGCTTTATTGCCCCCGTTTGCCTTGTTAATATCGGCTTCAATTTCAGCGACCAACGTTTTTAGAGCTTCGTATTCCTGCATCAAAAAGTACCTCCATATTAAACGGTTAACATTCCCTTGCACAATGCATTATACGCATTATACACATTACATAGACGGCCATATCCCTACGACACGAGATCTGCATTTTCGGGGAGTTTAACACCGCCTCACGCCGTTGTCAAACCAAAATAGCCGTTTTTTTGCAAAAAAAACATATAGCTATTTTACTCGAAAAGCTTCTTCGTCAGCTTTGCGATTCTCTGCCCTCGCCGATGGCACTGCTCTGAGACCCTGTCATCGGGCTTTCCGATAGAAACAGGACCATAATGGTCGCCTTGCGGGTCGCCCTGAACAACCATTCCGTGTATCAGCATCATATTGATAATGCCGGTTACGGTGGTTTCATTTCCGCCGCCGATATTGGCTGAGCTGCTGAATGAACCGCCGACTTTGCCGTCGAGTTTGCCGTGTTTACTGACCGATTTATCGAATAAATCGGCGATTTCAGCCGCCATTCGGCCATAATAGGTCGGAGAGCCAACCACCACAGCATCCGCCGAGAGCATATCGGCTACCTTCACATCGCCTACGGGCCTGCACTTTGTATCGAGCCCTGCCGAATTCATTCCCTCGCAGACCAGCTCAGCCATCTGCTTGGTATTGCCGCTGCGGGAATAATAGATTACCAGCCCATTTGCCATTTCTTGCTCCTTTCCAGAATTATTTTTCCTTCAATGGTATAACATTACTACTGAAATCTGCGGGCGTTTCAAGCTTAAAAACCGCCATTTTTATTTTTTTATTCACTTGGGGCTCAATAAATTTAATGTCGTATATGTCCCCTTCGGTCGAATTTGCCACCACCCGCACCGGCAATTTCACCTTTTTGTCCACCCAGAACTCGACAGTTTTATACTTATCTTCATATTTTGACCCTTTTTTAACCTCCAGATGCAGTTGGATGAGGTTTGGATCGCTGTTTTCCGCATGGCTTATAGAGAAATCTTTCCGCAAATCCTCACCACTGCCGAACCCGATTATCGGGAAATTACCGCTGATAAACTCAAAAATATCCCTGGGGCGGTCTTTGGTCGCAATTTCCCGGAGGGTGACCTGCTTTAGATGGTAATCTATCTCGACAAGCCGAACGCCGTCAAATATATATTCCTTGCGGTATGTTTGCTCTTCGTCGTCATCCTGCCTGCGGGAGAGGAAATCGATACGGATTTGCGAGCCTTTTTCGTCTTTCAGGTAGTATATCATCCCCTTTCGCAGAGTCCGCATATCGAGCATCTCGGGGGCCTCTACGAACAGGTAGCTTATCTGCGCCTGGTAGGATTTTAGTTTGCTGGTTTGCTTGCTGAGTTCGGCCAGGATTTTTTCGACTTGATCTGGTTTCTCGTTCCGCTCTTTTGTAGGGCTGGTTTTACAGATTTTTACATCAGTCCTCTTTTCGGATGATTTGCAGTTACTTTGTTCCGCCGAACAGGCTGGCGAAGCTGCCAGAAATACTATAACAAAAATTATCGCGGTAATCTTCTTCACGCCTGCCATTATACACTGAACCGCCGCCAATGCACAGAATTATTTGGAGCCTATTTCGCCAACAATTACCACCTGCCATTTTTTAGTGGACAACGGTATCATAAGCAACAATAATAGTACGAAAAGATTCAATTGAGATGGGCAAGAAATGGTCAGGTTTCCAGGTATGCTAATGGTAGGCGCCGCTGGCAGAAATGTCGGTAAGACGGAGTTTGCCTGCTCATTAATCGGAAAATTCAGTACCCGCTGTAAGGTTATCGGGATAAAGGTAACCGCAATAGACCGCACCGATGGCTCCTGTCCGCATGGCGGTAGCGGCTGTGGCACATGCTCATCGCTTGAGGGCAACTACTGTATCACAAAAGAAACCGACCGCCAATCCAATAAAGATACATGCAGAATGCTCGCTGCGGGTGCAGAGACGGTGTATTGGCTAAGGGTCTTAAAGACACACCTGAAAGAAGGTGCCCTTGCCTTGCTCGATACCATAGGCGATGGTGCAGTTTCTGTATGTGAATCCAACAGTTTTCGCTCCGCTGCGGTTCCTGATTTGTTTGTGATGCTCAGATCCGGTCAGACGCCGGATTACAAACCTTCTGCCCAATCTGTTGGGCGCCATGCCGACAAGACAGTTTCTTTTGATGGTAATAATTTTGATATCGACATTGACGCAATTAAATTAATCGATGGCAGATGGACCGAAAAGATGCACGCAACGGCGATTATAATGGCCGGCGGCAAGAGCCTGCGGATGGGTTGCGATAAGAGTATGCTCTCGTTCGAAGGCAGGCCGATAATAGAGCATATCTTCAAACAGCTCGGCCCGCATTTCGACCAGATACTCATTAGTTCCAACGATACGGCTGGCTATGATTTTCTCGATGCACAGGTTATCAGTGACCGCGAGCAGGGCCTTGGCCCGTTGATGGGTATCGCTTCGGCGATGAGAGCGTCCGCGAATGAGTTGAATTTCGTAGTGGCTTGTGATATACCTGATATACCGATCAGTCTTGTTCGCAGGATGTTCAGAGGGGCGGGCGATTTTGATGTAGTTATGCCTCGCACCGGCCAGTCAAAGTTTGAACCTCTTTTTGCGATGTACAAAAAAAGCACCCTTGCTGCAATTGATGATGCGCTTGCCGCCGGGATAAGGAAAATTATCGTTCCATTGGAAAAGTGCAAGGTAAAGTACATTGACATTTCGCCAGCGGAAATTAAAAATCTTAATACAGAAAATGACTATCACAAATTCGTTGAGAAGGAATAGTAACAATTTTTGAAAGATAGTTTTGCTGGAGCATTGGGCATTAAGTGAAAATTATTGTCGCAGCAGATTCGTTCAAGGGCAGTTTAAGTGCCAAAGAGGTATGCGGAGTTATCGCCGAGACCATTTCCAAAAACCGCCCCGATGTCCGGGTCATGGCCAGGCCCATGGCCGATGGCGGCGAGGGAACCGCTGATGCGATGATAGCCGCTTGCGGCGGCCGGTGGATAACCGAAAGTGTTATGGGTCCGCTGGAGGATATGGAAGTCGAAGCCGGTTTTGCGTGGTTTGCCGATTCACGCATCGTATTGGTTGAGATGGCCCGTGCCAGCGGGATCGCGCTGCTGGGCGGCTTAGGACTGGATCCGATGAAAACCACCACTTGCGGTACCGGCCAGTTGATAAAATCCGCAATCGCCAGGCAGCCGAAAGAGATACTGCTGGCGATCGGAGGCAGCGCAACCATTGATGCAGGAGTTGGAGCGGCCATGGCGCTGGGATGGCAGTTCCATGATGGCCGGGGTGAATCCGTCGGCCTGGGCGGTGGTGAAATTGAAAGGATCAGGGATATAATCGCCCCCCCTGAAAAGATTACCTGCAAAGTGAAGGTTCTCAGCGATGTTGATAATCCGCTTTACGGCCCGAACGGTGCTGCGGAAATATTCGGCCCTCAAAAAGGGGCCACGCCAGAGATGGTTAAAATACTGGATAGGTCGATCAGGCAATTTTCAGATTTAATAAGGTCCAAATTGGGCATTGATGTTTCAAGTTTGCCCGGAGCGGGAGCGGCTGGCGGACTCGGCGCTGGTGCGGTAGCGTTTATGAATGCTGATATAGTCTCAGGAATAGATGTTATTATGGAGGTTGTAAATATAGAGGAGGATTTGCGGGACGCTGACTGGATAATAACCGGCGAGGGCAGGCTTGACAACCAGTCGTTTCAGGGGAAAGTTATTTCCGGTATAACCAGACTTGCCAAAAAAACAAACACTAACGTTGCGGTTATCGCAGGTGATATTCAGTTAGCCCCGTCCAGTTACGGCGGCTATGGCATTGCTGACGCTATCGCCTTAAAACAAAAGAATATGACAACCGAATATGCTATGCGGAATTGTCGGCCCCTGCTGAAGCGGGCCTGCGAGACCTTTATAAGCAGACACATAAGTTTGGAGAATGAAAATTAAAACCACAAATGATTACAAAAAGCCGATCGGCTCGGAGAAATATCAGAACCGGACCACTTCGCTGGCCTTTATTGCCGCGGTGGTAGTTGTTTTTTTACTGTCGGCTGTATTTGCAGGCAGATTTTTTATCCAGCGCAGTAAAGAGGGCCTCGCCGCTGTCGATAGTACGATAAACCCGAACACCGCCTCGCCGGCAAGTTTAATGAGGCTGCCGGGTATTGGCCCGAAAAAGGCACAGACAATTATAGATTACCGCGACAGTTCACCAATCCGGCCGGCATTTACCTGCCCCGCGGATTTACAAAATATTAAGGGAATTGGACCAAAAACCGTTGAAAAAATCGGACAATACCTGTATTTTAGCAGAGATGAGGATAATAAAGGGCAGCAAATGAAAGGGATTATTAACTAATGGCAGACTGGGAAATTCAAAAAACGCTCGGCAGATGCTGGGAAACGGATACGGTATTTGCGCCCGATACGGAATACTATGCCGCATTGGTAGATACCGGCGAGGGGATGGAACGAAGGGATTACAGCATCGAATACTGGCAGGAGCATAAGCCGGAAGTCTTTTGCTTCTGGAAGACCAAGATGGTCGCGGAAGAAGAAAAGAAGAAAAATATCTTTGTCGATGACGATATGCTCATGACTTTTTTCGAACGGCTGGCCGAGGAGACGGACCCGGAAAAGGTTAGCTTCCGTTTCGTGCTGATGCTCGTACTCATGAGGAAACGAATACTCAAATATAAGTCCAGCACGGTTGAAGATGGCAGCGAGAAATGGCTGCTGAGGGTTACAGGCCAGGGCAGAGAGGTCGAGGTTGTCGATCCGAAGCTTACCGAAGACAAAATCGAACAGCTAACCGCACAGATAGGTGTTATCCTGCAGGTCGATCTGTAATGGCGGCTAAATACAGTAAAAACATGCATCTGTTTTACGCGGCGGCTTTTGTTGTAATTCTTGCAGGCTGCGCCCAGCAGGAGATCGTTACGAAAGAGATTTGCCCGCCCAGCAAAGATCTTCATCAGATAATAGAACGCCTCGCCACTCGAAGCGAGCAGGCCAAGCCGATACGGACAAACGGCAAGATGACCTACACCGGCTTTGTTGACGGCAAAAAGGAACCTGAGGAGAATCTTGACATCAGGCTCAGATTTTATCCGCCTGATAGATTATACCTCCGCGGCAATAGTATTCTCGGCGAAGAGATGTGTCTCGGAGTGAACGCTCGCGACTTCTGGCTGCGAATAAAGACCAACCCTCCGAATGCATACTGGTTTGGCAGACGGGACGATATGGCTGGTTGCGGGAGCAGTCTTTTTCTCGGTCCGGAAAGTCTGCTTGAGGCGATGGGGGTAATAGATGTCAGTGGCAACTGGCGGCTCGATGCGGATGATGGTATGGATGTTCTCGTTAAGATCGATGATGGCGGCAGGGCGGTAAAGAAAATTTACATGGACCGCTGCACCGATTTGCCGAAAAAAACAGAGTATCTCGGCCAGCGGGGAGAAACTGTACTTGCAATCGAGATGGCCGGCTTTACTATGGGCAAGGACGGAATTATCGTCCCTGCCGAAATCAGCATAACCGGCTTTGAGGACGAACAAATTACTTCAATCATAGATATAATACTTACGAACATAAAATTATTTAAGCCTACTGGGGCCCAGCTTGAGGGTAAACTTTTCAAGCCGCCGAGAGAGGATTCGGTTGAAAATGTTTTCGAATTGGATAAAAACTGTCAATTCGTCCGAAAATGATTTGGAGAGATTATGGCAAGGGAAAAACTTATCGTTCGCATTAAACAAGGCCCGTTCATTCTTGATGGAGCGATGGGTACCCAGTTAATGACTGCTGGCGCCGCGGCAGGGGTATGCAACGATTATCTGAATATTGAATCGCCTGAAATCGTCACGGGCGTTCACAGAGCCTATATCCAGGCCGGCTCGGATGCGATTATTACGAACACATTCGGAGCAAATAAAATCATACTTGCCCGTCACGGCCACAGCGATAAGGCAGCACAGATCAATCTTGCCGCATGTGAGATTGCCAGAAAAGCCGCTGGCCGCGACAGGTTCGTACTGGGCGATATCGGCCCATGCGGAGATTTTCTGGAACCGTTAGGAACGCTAAAAGCAAGTGACCTCAAAGAAGTCTTTCGCGAGCAGGTAAGAGCCCTGGCTGACGGTGGCGTTGACGGTTTAATAATCGAGACGATGACCGATCTGCAGGAAACAGTCATTGCTGTCGAGGCGGTCAAATCGACAAGTGAATTACCCGTATTCGTTTCACTGTCTTATGATGCCGCTGCCGCGGGCTATCGAACGATGATGGCTGTTGAACCAGCCGTAGCGGTTGAGCAAATTGCATCGCTCGGAGTTGATGCGGTAGGTTTTAACTGTGGAACTCTAACGATGGATGAATACATAAAACTTACGCAGGTTCATGCCGCATCTGCCAGCGGCAAAGACATAGCAATTATCGCGGAACCAAACGCTGGAAAACCGGAGCTTGACGGACAACGGACGGTATATAGACTTTCGCCGGCAGATTTTGCCGATGCAGCGGTCGAAATTAACCTGGCAGGTGCAACCATTCTTGGCGGATGCTGCGGAACAACACCGGAGCATATAAAGGCGATGGCAGAAAAGATAAAAGGATAGCCTGCTGCCTTAAGTTTTCATTGAGTCCAGTTCCATGGCGGCTATCGGAAAGAAGATAAATACCGGTAGCCACGCCCACATTTCAGGACGAAACTGATTAAAGAACACCTCAGTGGCGGTCATCTTGCAGATGAAGGTTACGATAAAGCAGGCGGTGGTGACGGCGAAACTTATCGCGATTGCCGACTTCATCGCCTTTGGGTCCCTACAGACAAGAATCGGAAGTGCAACCATAAGCATTATCATATTGATAATCGGGTCGGTTATTCTAAAGTGTTTTTGGCTGTGCAGCTCGGCAAGGTCCTTTACTCGGGTTCCAGGTTTGGCCATAGCGGCAAGTTGAGCGGAGCTCAGCAGGGCTTTGTAGCCTTCCTGTTGACGCATCGGTATCTGTTGCGGAGTGATATTGCTTTTATAAAAGTCCACCTTTTGCGGGGCGAGTCCCAAAGATGCCTCTTCGCTATCTGTAACAATTCTCACGAGTCTTCCATTGTGAAGGTTCCATCCTTGATTCTGCCCGTCGTATTCAGCGGAGTTTGCCTGGATTACCCCTGTTGTGACCCATCGGTTGGGCGGTACTGTCCGGTCTTCCGGATGGCGGACGATTATTGTTAGACCGCTAAGGATGCCGCTTGCTTCGTCGAAGTTGTTGGCACATATCAGAGAACCGTCGCTGTCGGGCATATACCATACGCTGAACTGCTGCTGGCCGGGCAGCTCATCGTGGGAGCTGGTCAGTTCGTTGGCAAAGTGCGGAATGATAAATTCCTGGTCGATTACCAAAAAGCCTGTAAAGAAGATTGCAAGCAGTACTATCGGAGCGATTACCCGTTTAAGACTTACGCCCGATGCCATCACCGCGATCAGCTCGTTGTTGCGAATCATCCTGCCCAACGAAAATACAGCCGCGACAACCGTGATCATTCCGGCAGAATCACGGAAGTAAAGGCAACTCCTGATACCGTAAAAACGGCAGATGTTCCATAGAACCTCGATGGTGCTGAGTTTGACATGCTGCTCGGCGAATTCGTCGAGATTGACGAACAAATCAATTACTATTCGCATTCCAACAAGTACCATCAGGGAGATAAAATAGCCGGTAAGAAAGTTTTTTGCTACATATTTATCTAAGGTTTTCATTTTTTGCCTTATACTCTCAGTAGCTTGCGATAGATAATTATAGTTAAAATTGACAATACCAGCAGCCCCGTCCACATCACCGATATTCCCACAGATGCGCTCGTGGCTATATTTTTCGTAAGGTCTTTGCCAGCCATTATACAGACAGCCAGTGCTAAAAGAGGTATTGCGCTTACCCCGAACGCGACCAACAGATGCCCGCCCTTGAACATTATTCCAAGAGCGATGCTGATAAGTGTCAATGCGATACATCCAATTCCAAAGACAAGCCGCGAATGGATTTCGGCGTTTATTTCATTAGTGGTAACGCTGCATTTTCTCAGCAGTTCTTTTCGCAGCCCCGCCAGTTTGCCTGACGGCGGATTTTTGAGTACAGACGCAAAAAATCCATCATTGCCGACACTTCCGAGTCTGCCGAGGGAGGCAGTTATGTTTTCAGGGAGAATCAGGTTTCTGAACACTCGCCTCGGAGCGACATATTTTACACCATCTTGCCGCTGCCAGTCGGCGTCATAAAGAATAAGTATCAATTCGGAGTCGATACTTTCGTCTTCAAGACGGATATGCCCACGGTTGCTGTCGTACTGATACATCCTTTTGCCAAAGATATTACTAACAACATCCAGCCTGATTGGTCCGACCAGCTCTATCGTAGGATTTTGGGTCGATGTCTTAACCTGGCAATCCCCAGCGGTGAACCTAATCGTAACATCCTCGTTGCTCAGTGAGTAGTAGGGTTTTTCTTCGGCGGAAATTTTTGCAGCCACTTCCTCAGAAAGCATTTCTATTGCAAGCTGGGCCTGTGTGCTGCGGGCAATCTCGCCGATGGGATAATACTCGGTCATATCCTGCTTAATCTTTTTTATCCGATCCATCCTCTGAAACTTCACACTGTCACTAAGCAGTGAAGGCGCACGATTTAAAAAAGCCAGTTCCTTTGAGTACATCTGGCCTTGTGGTTCGATTTGGTATGTTTCAAGTGCGGCAACCCTGACTTCGTTAAAAGACCTGTGCGTATCGATCTCCACCCTTGCCGTCTCGGCGATGATAATCTTGGTGATCCGGCCCTTCTTTGAGTCGGTGACTACAACGCCGGAGAGCATATCCTCTTTGGGGTATGCCGCATCGGCATAAAGTCTGTATCGCTTTCCCGGAAGAGTATAATAGCCTTTTCGCTGGACATTTCTAAAGAGAATCTGTTTGAAGTTGGATTTCAGCGATTTTTCCGCACGGTGAACAAAATTAGGCACAACATGGAAGCTGAGAACAAGCGTTGTCGTTGCCACTGCGATCGCCAGGCATAGGCCCGGATATATAAGTGTGGTAAGGCTTACCCCACTTGCTCTGCAGGCGTTAAGCTCGTTATCGCTTGCGAGTCGTCCGTAAATCAGGGCAGAGGCGAACAACGCACCCATCGGAAGGACGAAAGTAAGAGTAATCGGGATTAAATACCCCAGCAAATGAATGGCCTGCTCAGGTCCGACACCGAACTCCTGAACATTCTGAATCAGCAGACCAAGGGTCAGCATAAGAGTAAGGGCAATCGTAGCCAGCACGAAAACCTTCAGCAATTCGGCGAATATGTATCTCTGTAGCGTAAAGACCATGGTGGCCATTTTCACTAAAATCGGCCATCTTGCAACAAGATTCTGACATTATTAAGAATTTACCTTGCCAAAACCGGTTTCGAAGCGATGTTTTTCATTTTACTTTTCTCCTGTTTTTGCTTAGACTCTGCCGCTATGACATTGCGACTCATAGTGAATGCGGACGATTTCGGTTTCAGCAGCGGTGTGAACGCTGCTGTCCAGAACGCCCACACCGCCGGCCTGCTCACCAGTGCGACGATTATGGCAAATATGCCTGCCGCCGCCGATGCCGTGCGGATTGCCAAAGAATTGCCGTCTCTGGGTGTTGGGCTGCATCTTAATCTCATAGATGGCAAACCCCTTTCCCCAGCCGACAAAGTATTGCCTTTGCTGGATAGTGATGGCGAATTCGGTTTTTCCGCCGCTGGACTTGCCATTGCCAGTTTGAGGAGTACTGTCCGAACGGCAATAGAGGTTGAACTTAGCAGCCAGATCCAGCGGCTCTGCGATAACGGCATAAAACCGACCCACCTGGATTCGCACAGGCATTTCCACATTTTCCCAGCTATCCTGCCGATAGTTACCGCTCTTGCCGACCGATTTGCCCTGCCAGCGGTCAGATACCCCTATGAGCCACCAAGCCTTTGCAGAGAACCGTGGCCGCAGATAAGTGCAAAATCGAGGAGAAGGGCCTTTATCGTCAGGAATATGGCAAGGGCCGCTTCGCTGCGAAGGCATAATCTTTTTAAGAACGATTTTTTGCTTGGAATCGCCCATACCGGAAAAATTAACACCGAATTCTGGACAGTCTTGGCAAAGAGACCTTTTGATGCTACAATAGAGCTAATGACTCATCCGGGTTTTACGGATGGTCTTGACCCATCGAAGACAAGATTGATTGATCAGAGAAAGGTTGAACTCGATTCCCTTTGCGATCCGGGCGTAAAAGAAATGATAACCGTAGCGGATATTGAGTTAACACATTATGGAAAATTGTAACGAAAAAAAAAGCGGCGTGCAATGCTCAGTCGTTGTCCCGCTTTATAATGAAGAGCAGGTTGTCGATGAGCTTTACGCCAGACTCTCAAAAGTTATGGCACAAACCGGACTTTTCTATGAACTTGTTTTTGTCGAAGATGGCAGCGGCGACAATACCCTCGATTTACTAACGGTCATTGCAGAAAAGGACAAGCGGGTGGTAGTGGTGGGGCTTCGCCGAAATTTCGGACAGACACCTGCTTTGGCTGCGGGTTTTGACAACGCATCAGGAGATATTATTATCTCTATGGACGGCGACCTCCAGCATCTGCCGGAGGAGATACCGGGGTTCATCGCCAGGCTCAATGAGGGTTATGATGTTGTAAGCGGCTGGCGGGAAAGACGGGTCGATAATCTCATTATGCGTAAAATTCCAAGCAGGATTGCAAACATAATAGCATCGAAAATAAGCGGTGTTGACATTCACGATTTCGGAACCACATTCAGGGCATACCGCAGGCAGGTTATCGAAGATATGAACCTTTACGGTCAGATGCACCGATTCATACCCGCGCTGCTTGCAGCATCAGGCGCGAAAATCGCCGAACTTCCAATCAAAAATATCGAAAGACCGCACGGCGAAAGTAACTATGGCATTTCCAGAACTTTCAGAGTGGCTTTTGATTTAATAACACTAAAATTCCTTTTAGGCTATGCCAACAGCCCGCTGCACTTTTTCGCAAAACCGGTTCTTTACAGTTTTGTCGCGGCATTTGGTCTTGCCGCTTACATACTGTTTGATAAATTCTTTTACAGCGTACCGATACTGACTGCGCACGGGCCTTTGGCGATGCTTTCGGCACTGCTGCTGTTGATAGGATGCGGACTCGTATCGACGGGACTTATCGGTGAGCTGCTCAGCAGGGTCTATTTTGAATCGACCGGCAAAAAAATCTACACCGTGCGTAAAATATATCGCAGCTAATAAATTATACGGACTGATAGAATGGCAAAAAACAAAAATCCACTTGCGGGACCGGTTATCATCATAGTGCTGACAGTGATTACAATCGGTCTGGTCAGACATTTTCATATCAAAAATTTTAATACCGTGGTCCCAGGCGTACTCTATACCAGCGGTCAGCCGAGGAACATGGATTACACCAGACTGTTGTATAAATATCATATAGCTTCGTTTGTAAATGTTCGTATGTCATCTGAGCACAGGGAGGATAACTGGTACAGTCAGGAACTGAACTGGATGAAGGACAACGCGGCAAAATACATTGAGTTGCCCATAGAAAGAACCGACAAATCCAGACAATTCCCGGACCAAGCCACCCAGCGGAAATTTCTTGGACTAATGAAAGGAAAGGAAAACCTCCCGGTCCTGCTGCACGGAAACAGCGGCAGAAAAAGGGTTTCTATGTTAGCGGCGGTATGGCTGATTAAGTCCCAAAAATTATCAATCGATGAAACCGTCCGTATTGCCGAGAAGATTAAGGACCAAAAACTCACAAAACTTGAAAAAGAGTTCATAAAAAACCTCGCTGGATAACCCTCAAATGCCAACAGTAACATTCGCAAAAGACTGGCAAGCCGTTTTTAAACGGTTTGACCTTGAAACTTTTCAGGATTTTTTCGAATATTCGAAAGGCTTGCTTGTAAACAAAAACACAAAAAGGGATGTTCTTGCATTTTCACTTCCGCTTGAACACGGTAATCAAGAGTTTTTTATGAAGCGGTTCCATAAGCCGCATATTAAGGATATGCTTTTTGCCCTGACAAATTTCGGCCGACTCTGTTCACAGGCGGGGTGCGAATGGAACAATGCAAGCATCCTGCTCGAAAACGGAATTGATACATACAAACCAGTCTGTTTCGGAAGTGATACTGCCTGTGGAGTTGAGAGGGGCTCTTTTTTTGTTACCGAAAAGCTGCCGGGCCAGCCGCTCACAGATTTTGTCGCACACTGCTGGACCGATTTGGACCAATCGCAAAAGCGGCAGATTATAATTTCTATCGCAAAGCTAGCCGGCAAAATACATAATGCAAAGCTGAGCCTGCCGGATTTGTACCTTTGGCATATCTTCATTGACAAAACCAACCTCGCCGTCATCGACCTGCACCGAATGAAAATAAACATATCAAGCCGACAACAGCGAATCAGAAATCTTGCCGCACTTGATTTTAGTATGCTGGATAAATACTTTGATGAGGGATTGAGAAAACTTCTGCTGGAGACCTATTTATCCGAATGCTCACAAAACGACAAAGAGGCCTTTTACCGCGGGCTCAGACTCCGTTCTGACAAATTAGCGGCACGCAGAAAACGCCCGAGATATTAGAGGCTGAAGGCGGACCGGCGGGACACATGTCAGGAAGGTATATACTATTCTTTTATCAACTCGATTATCTGTTCGAGGTCGTTATCAACTTGTACTGGTGGATTACTGAACGCCCCTTGTTTATTCTTGTGATAATTTACCGTAACATCGGGGTCCTTCAACAGATAGCCGGTCAGAACGCACGCCACTCTTTCATCAGCAGCTATAGTTCCGTTTGCAAGGAGATGTTTCAGTCCCGCAATAGTGGCCGCCGATGCAGGTTCACAGCCAAGACCGTACTTTCCTATCTGGGCTTTTGCATCGAGAATCTCCTCATCGGTTACCGCCAATACAACGCCGTTACATATATCAAGTGCTCGCAGGCATTTTTTCATATTCACAGGACGGGATATTTCTATCGCCGATGCGCAGGTATGCGGCGAAAAATTCTTCGCTGTCAAATCCGCGTAGTAATCGTTTATTATCGCTTCGTCAACATTACCGCCGTTCCACCTCAGACCTTTACCGTTAAACAGGTCCGTCAGCGTACTCGCTCCTGTCGCGTTGATAACCGCAAGACGCGGAATCTTTGCTATCAGTCCAAGCTCTTTCAGTTCACTGAACATTTTTCCGAACGCGCTGGAGTTACCGAGGTTTCCGCCGGGTGCAATAATCCAGTCAGGAACCTGCCAGCCAAACTGTTCGATTATACGAAGCATAATCGTCTTTTGCCCTTCAAGGCGGAAAGGGTTCAATGAATTTACAAGGTATATGCCAAGCTGCAAGCAGACAGACTGTACTTGTTTCATACAATCGTCAAAATCACCTCGTATCTGGATAGTATGGCCACCGTAATCCATTGATTGGCTCAGTTTGCCGAAAGCGATTCGCCCCTCACCGATAAAGACCGTACACTTCATCCCGCAACTGTGTGCATAAAGGGCCATCGACGCAGCAGTATTACCGGTAGATGCGCAGGCACTGGATTTGACACCGACCATTTTCGCATGACTAAAAGCCGCGGCCATCCCATTGTCTTTGAACGAACCGGATGGATTGAGTCCTTCATATTGAAGGTGAAGACAGCCGGGATTAACACCGAGAACACCGGCAAGATCATCATTTTGCTGAAGAATTGTCTGACCCTCACCAATAGTTACCTTGTACTTGTCATCGCAGAAATCTACCATATCACGGAACCGCCATACACCGGAAAAATCAAGAGGGTTGGATTTTGTGGCCCATCGTTTTGCAAAATCCGACAGACTGGAGGGAACTTCAATTCTGTCCCAGTCGTAGATTATATCCAGAAGATCACCGCAGTCGGGGCACTTAAAAAGGCTCTGCCCGCAATCAAATTCCGATCCGCAACACGGGTTTATACACTTCTGCTTGGCGGTATCTTTATGGCTCGACATTACCAGTTCCTTAAAACTATCAATTCACACAGCAACTTCAAGTAACTCCAGTAGTTCGGCGATTTTATCTATTCGCTTTAGCCCTTTCAACATCTTTTTGCCGGCGTTCATATGTGCGTTTTTCAGCACAGGAGTCATCCCGACGGCCATAGAACCCTGAATATCGTTATCTATTCGGTCACCTACGAACATGATTTCTTCAGGTCGAAATCCTATTTTCTCTGCTGCCCCGATAAAAATACGCTTATCAGGCTTGCGGAAACTGAACTGACAGGAGTACATACAGAACTCAAAAAAACCGGCCAGATTTTCTTTCTCAAGATGTCTGTCGAGGATAGCTCCGTTTACAAATGTATTGGAAACTATCGCCAGTTTAAGCCCTTGCTCCTTGAGTCTGCTGAGAGTATCGGCAAGGCCTTCTTCGGTACTGCTCTGCCGAAAAGCCGGTTCATACCAGGCCCAGTTAAATTCTTCCCACTGTTCATCGCTAAGGCTAAAGTTGTGTTTTCGGCCGTATAGTTTCAGCATTTCAAGCGAATCAAAATCATTTCTGGTTATTTTGCTGATAAGAAGACGAAGATAAAGTCCAAGCCATATCTGTATGTAATAAACCGCAAAATTCCCAACAGGCTGGCCGCACTGTTTAAGAAAGTCATAGCTTTGCCGGCAAGCCGCACCAAACATCGCAGACTTATCGAATGTGCCGAAAGTCAGCAGCGTATCACCAAGGTCAAACAGAATTGCCTTAATCTTCTTATCCGCCAAACTTATCCTCAACAATATTAAAACTTCGGGACAGGGTTTTTCTTAACCTATTTCAATGGTGGAAGTTTATCACCGAAAACTTCTTCTATCCAATCCCTCATCTCATTATCGGATATCGCAGAGACTCGGTTATCGGCATACACCGCATCAATCTTATCTTTGATTTCCGTGATATGAGGGTCATGTTTTGGTATATCGATATCATATATTTGTTCGATATAATGTTTAATACCAGCCGCACCGGTCTTATCGGTAATAGCAACGCCAACCTGGCGTTTCAGAAGTTTATAGGTATCGAAACAGTTATATATCTCTTCATTTTTCAGTAGTCCATCTGCGTGGATACCGGCGCGTGTAATATTAAAATCTTTTCCGACCAGCGGATAATTGTTCGGTATATCGAACCCTAATTCGGTTGATGCATATCTGGCCAATTCGGTAATTGCCTCGTAGTTGATTCGCTCGTCGGTTCCTTTTAGTTGTGCGTGCTCAACGACCATTGCCTCCAGAGGTGGATTACCTGTCCGCTCACCGACTCCGAATATCGACGAATTCACCGCACAGCACCCGTACAGCCACGCCGCCGCTGCTACCGATTGAACCTTATGTAAATCGTTATGACCGTGCCATTCGAGTTGTTTGGCATCGAATCCAATTTTCAGAAGTCCGTTGATTAGTTTCGGAACGCTCCGCGGCAGTGCGGCTCCGGGGAAATCAACACCGAAACCAAGTGTATCGCACAGGCGGATTTTAACGGGCATATTGTATTCATCGCTCAGTTTCATCAGTTCGATGGCGAACGGAAGTACAAATCCGTGAAAATCGGCCCGTGTAACATCCTCCAGGTGGCACCGTGGAATTATCCCGTTGTCAAGTGCGCTTTTGACAACATCAAGATACGATACCATCGCCTGCGCGCGGGTCTTCCGAAGTTTCAGGAAGATGTGATAATCGCTTGCCGATGTCAGGATGCCTGTTTCAGCAACTCCTGCCTGTTTTACGAACTTAAAATCTCCCGCCGTTGCACGGATCCAGCCGGTAATTCCCGGAAATTCGTATCCCCGTTCTTTGCAAAGTTCGACCGCTTCCCTGTCCCTGTCGGAATACAGAAAAAATTCGCACTGCCTTATGAGGCCGGTTCCGCCGTTAATTTCGTGGAAAAAGTCATATATCCGCAGTATCTGTTCCGGCCTGTACGGTGGCCTCGCCTGCTGACCATCACGGAAGGTGGTATCGGTTATCCATATTTTCTCCGGCAATGCGGGTTTTACGACTTCTTCCTCGAAGACTACTTGCGGGAAGTTGCTGTAACTAAACATCTCCCGATAAAGGTTGGGGCGTTCAACATCCTGTAGTTTGATTTTGCTGTTCTTGCTCACCATAACTCTTGTTCCTCACTTGACTTATCTAATCTCAGCAGTTCTCGGCAAAAGACGACACCACCCCATTATAACAGCAATAGTCGCCTCTGTGAAGTAAAAAAGCCAGCCAGCTTGCGGGTGCATACCCAGAAAGTGATTCCCACAGGTCATTTCCAGATAGCTGTCTTTATGACAAACAATTATGGGCTTTGTAACGGTTTGCAGCTAAAAAAAATCCGTAAGACAACAGCGTCGTTCCATATCAGTGCCTGGTTTTTGGTTTTAGAAGTTTTCGTAATATGCTTTTTATGGTTGCCGGTTCGAAGTACTTTTTTTCCAGCCTGAGGTGGACCGTTTTTGGGTCGGGGACGCTGACCCTGCCCGGCGCTCTTTCGAATAACTCCTTAGCCGAGGCGCCATCTTCAAAAGAGAATATCAAATCGAGGTCCATAGCAGTAATGCTTCTTATGCCGAAATTGGCCGCCGCTATTCGCAGCTCCGTCAAATCGAGAAGGTCATCTACCTGTGTTGGGATTTTTCCAAACAGATCGGCTAACTCATCATGGAGCTGGGACAGGTCCTTTTCGTTTTTAGCTATCGCAATCCTGCGGTAAACATCCATCCGCTGGCGGTCGGAGGCGATATAGCTTTTTGGTATGTAAGATGCCCAGGCCGGGCCGATGTCGATTACCGTTGTTACTGGTTTTTCTATCGGTTCGTTATTTAGTCGTTTAACGGCCTCGGTAAGCAGTCTGCAATACATCTCATAACCGACGGTGTTGATATGGCCGGACTGCTCGGAGCCGAGTATGTTGCCTGCGCCGCGAATCTCAAGGTCGCGAAGGGCGATTCGAAAACCCGCGCCGAGTTCAGAGTATTCCTCTATTGCCTTGAGTCTCTTAGCTGCCGTCGGTGTTATCGATCTTTCGGCAGGCAGGAGCATATATGCGAAGGCGCGATGTTTGTATCTGCCAACCCTTCCGCGAAGTTGGTGCAGCTGGGCAAGACCGAATCTGTCGGCATTGTCGATTACCATCGTGTTGGCGTTGGGGATGTCCAGGCCGGATTCAATTATCGTCGAGCATACGAGTATGTCGGTTTTTCCGCAGACGAATTTTATCATTGCATTTTCGAGTCGGTGTTTGGGCATCTGACCGTGCGCGATATCGATGCGAACTTTCGGGTCGTTTACAATAACACGAACCTGCTCGGCGGCTTTGGCTATCGACTGGACACGGTTATGCACAAAAAAGATTTGGCCGTCGCGATTTAGCTCGCGCATAATCGCTTTGCGTATCATCGTTCTGTCAGGTATGCAGACCTTGGTGACGATGCTGCGCCTATCCAGCGGCGGGGTCGAAAGCGAGCTTATATCCCGCAGGCCAAGAAGCGATATGTGCAGTGTTCGAGGTATCGGCGTGGCGGTCATCGTAAGGACATCGACATCGAACCGCAGCCGTTTGAGTTTTTCCTTGTGCTCTACGCCGAACCGTTGTTCCTCGTCGATAATCAAGAGCCCCGGATCCCTGAATCCCACATCATCGCTCAGCAGCCGGTGTGTTCCGATGAGTATATCGACTCTGCCGGACTTCGTTCTGCTGATGACATCGGCCGCCTCCTTCGGCGTTCTGAAACGATTGAGCGTTTCTATTGTAATCGGGAAATCGGCGAACCGCTGGGTGAAAGTTCGGCTGTGCTGGACACATAGTATCGTCGTCGGAACAAGAACGGCGACCTGCTTGCCGCCTTCCACCGCTTTGAACGCGGCGCGCATTGCAATCTCTGTTTTACCATAGCCGACGTCGCCGCATAATAGTCTGTCCATCGGCTTGGCGGCAATCATATCGTTTTTGATCTGGCCTGCTGCGGTTAACTGGTCGGGCGTTTCCTGGTAGATAAAAGATTCTTCAAATTCTTTTTGCCAGAGCGTATCGGTCCCGAATGCAAAGCCGCCGAGTTTTTCCCTTTTGGCTTGCAAGTCAAGCATGTCGGCTGCGAGTTCGGCGATACCTTTGGCGGCGCGTAGCTTTTGATTTTTCCACTTTTTTGTGCCTATCTTACTGAGCCTGGGCCGCTTTGGTAGCGAACCGATATATTTATGTACGAGCGAGATGTTCGATGCGGGTACATGGATTGTTACCTTGTCGGCATATTCAATTGATAGATATTCGCTTGTTGTCTCTCCTTTTGTTATCGGTTTTACGCCGAGGAACTTACCGATTCCGTATGAGATGTGGACGACGAAGTCGCCTTTCTGCAAATCAATCAGGCTGTTAACCGGTGATATGCTGCGAATAGTTTTTATCCGCCTTCGAAGGGCATACTGTCCGAATATTTCATGGTGGCTGACGATGATAGTATCCAGCGAATTGATAATGAAACCCTGACTGATGAAGCCCAGCGGCATTGAGAACTTTTCCGGCAGGTGTCCGCAAATCTCTTTGACTATCTGGCTTATCCGTTCGACCTCGCCGGCACTTTCGCAATAGAGAAAAACATCTTTTTCCTTCGATGCTTCGGCAAGTTCAGCCAGTGCGGCTTTTTTGTTCTTCCACATCGGAGTCTTTTCATGCTCGAATTGCTGGGCACTGGTAACGGCAAGATTTATTACACCATCTCCATCGCCGAAACGAGAGATTTCCATACTCGTAAATTTGCCGATGGCTTCATAGATTGTCTGCCATGAGAAGAGACCCCGTGGGTCGTCAACCCTATTGAGAAAAACATCCGAGACTTCCTGAACCTCAAGAGGCTCCTGGAGTATGACTATCGTATCGGCGCTGAGCATATTAACGAAAAGGCCCGTCTGGCTGGTTGATTCGGTCGCTGCGGATGCGGCTATAATGCAGACCTGGTCGATTTCGTCGCCGGAGCGTTGGGTGTCCAGATCAATTTTGCGGATACTTTCAATGCAGTCGCCGAAGAACTCTATTCGCAACGGATGGTTGGCTGCAGTGTTGAAGTTCTGCGTTGTAACCGGTGCGAATATATCGATTATGCCGCCTCGTTTTGCGAACTGTCCGCTGATATCTACGCTGTCAACCCGCTCGAAGCCGCTGTCGCAGAGCCATCCGATGATAAGCTCCGGCTCAATTGTCTGGTTGGTGTGCAGTTTCAGACCACTTTCGCGAAGTGCCTCCGCGCTGGCTACGGGCTGATTGAGTGCCTGTACCGGCGCGACGATTATTGAATCCTGCTGACGGTTTTGGTCCTGAAGAGAAAGTGATATCCGCAGCCGCTGGGCGTTAATCGTATCGGTGGCATCGGCGATGCTGGTCTGGCCCTCAAGGACCCCGAAAGTGTCAATGTTCTTTTTGGCAAAGACCTGAAGGTCTCCGCAGACATTATCGGCATCGTCGATGTGCGCAGCGATATAGAGAATGGGCCGTTTCAGCGTTTTCGAGATGTGCCCAGCCAGCATAGGCGCAAAGGATCCCCATGTCCCGGAAACTTTTACCGGCCCATCGGAAGGGCCGGCGCCAGCCAAACGAGACAAAATCTCACAAACCGATTTGTCCCGGCCAAGATCCACTTAATATGCTCTATTGTTAATCGACTGCTGCTATATCGGCTAAATTGCCGTTGGGGTATTCAAAGTTTTTCTATCAGGCGGATAATTTTTTTTGCTACGGTCCGTTTTGTTGTCATCGGCAGGGTGAGCCACTTTGCACCTGCTGGCTTTATCTGGACGGTTGAACTGGATGAGCCGATTGTCTCCGGCTTGTTAGCTATTATTATATCAAGGTTTTTGGATTTGAGTTTTTGTTCGGCATTTTTGCGGAGATCTTTATCTTCCAGTGCGAAGCCTGCGATAATTTTTTTGCTTTTCAACTTTTTGTTTTTCAACCCTGCCCACTTCAGTATATCTTTTGTCGGCTTGAGCCTGACGATTAGTTCGGCCTTACCTTTTTTAATTTTAGTCTTTGACTTTTTTACGGGTTTGTAATCCGAAACTGCCGCCGCCATTACAAGACAGTCGCAGCTTTCGAAGCGGTCCTTCACCGCAGTAAACATATCTTCGCTTGTTTCGACCTTTATAGTTTTTGCCTTTTTCGGAGCGGCCAGATTTGTCGCCGCCGTGATTAGAGTTACTTTATGGCCGGCCTGTATTGCGGCTTCAGCAAGGCGATAGCCCATCCGGCCACTACTTGCGTTTGATATGAAACGGACGGGATCGATGTACTCACGAACCCCGCCTGCAGTTATAACGAAATGTAATTTGGTTTTCAAATCAACTCTATTGCGATTTTTTCTATCTCTTTTATGATTTCATCAGGTTCGGTCATCCTGCCGATGCCATCTGTTCCGCAGGCCAGCCGTCCCTTTTGCGGGCCGGTCATTCTAACGCCCATTTCCTTTAGAGCAGCTACATTCCTCTGCACCGCGGGATTGTTCCACATATTATCATTCATTGCAGGTGCAAACAGCACCGGCTTTGACCAGCAGGCACACAACACCGTACTTAGAAGGTCGTCACAAATTCCGGAGGCGGCTTTGCCGATTATGTTTGCCGTTGCCGGGGCGACTACGATTATATCGCTGCCTGTCATAAGGCTGATATGTCCGGGTTTATAGTCCGGCCCGTTCCAGAGATTCGTAAAGACCTGCTGATGTGTTACCGCTTCGAAACTCTTTGGCCCGATAAGCTGGCAGGCATTTTCGGTCATAACGCACCGGACTTTCGCTCCGGCGGCGGTGAGAGCGCTTGCAAGGGCGACCGATTTGTAGGCGGCTATTCCCCCGGAGACTCCAAGAAGGATTGCTGCAGAGTTAAGTTTTGAAGCATTCTCCGCCATCGGTCAAATTCCAGTCACAGTTTAGGTGCCGGTTTTGCGTCCGAGGATTTCGGGGTAGTATCGGCAGCGATTTTATCGTGCTTTATTTCCTGGACAACTATCTCCATCCTCGTCATACCCTCAGTATCGTCGATGAGCGGTCTGGAACCTTCCATGAGCTCAAGCATTCTCTTCTGGATTAAGGCTGAAAGTTTGAACCTTCCGCCAACTTTGTTCACTATATCCATGCTTTTCAATTCTTCTATCACGACCGTTCTCCACAATTTTAATTTTCGATAATTTCTATTACTTCCTTAACCGCCTGGTCAAGGTCAGCGTTTATCACCATATTATTATAATACTGCCAGGCTGCCGCGATTTCATCATCGGCCTGGTCAAGCCGTTTTTTTGTAATCTCTTCAGTCTCTCCTCTTCCTCTGTTGGTCATTCTCTCAGCAAGGTCGGCCTGGCTCGGCGGCAGGATAAATATCATCGCTGCATTCGGGTAATGGTTCTTTGCCAGAAGTGCGCCCTGGACATCTATTTCCAGTATAACCGATTTGCCTGCAGCAAGTGCCTCTTCTACAGGCTCTTTTGGAGTGCCGTAAAAGTTGCCGAATACCTTCGCGTATTCAAGGAAACCATCTTCGTCAATTTTTTTCTGGAACTCCTGCTCCGTAACAAACCAGTATTCTTTTCCATCAGTTTCCAACTCGCTTTTGGCTCTGCTGGTAACCGAGATGCTCAGAAAAGCATCTATTTTTTTAAGAACCTCTTTGCATATCGTACTCTTGCCGACACCGGAGGGCCCGCTGATTATTGCTACAGTTCCTTTTTTTGGGTTTTTCTGTTCGGTCATCGCTGCCTACTCAACATTTTGTACCTGTTCTTTTATTCTGTCAATGGCGCATTTGATGTCTATTACCGACTGGCTGATCTCGACATTCAAAGCCTTGCTTGCTATTGTGTTTGCCTCTCGCAGCATCTCCTGACTCATAAAGTCCAGTCGTCTTCCGCTTTTGTCACTGTTTTTACAGCATAGTGCAAACTGTTTCAGATGCGACCGCAGCCTCGAAAGCTCTTCTGCTATATCGCTTCGCTCGGCATATACCGCCACTTCTCTTGCGAGCGTGTCAGGGTCGATATTCAGCCCATTCTTGCTAAGCAGGTCATCAGTCCTTTTCTTCAGCCTGTCGTGATACAAATCTATCATATTGCTGCAGCCATCGCTGATGACATCAAGCTTTTGAGATATTATCTCGCAGTTACTCAGCATGTCGTCGGCGAGTGCCTTGCCTTCGCTACTACGCATCTGCTTTAGTTTTTCTATCGCCTCGGTGGTTAGGTCAAGTATGACGGTTTTCATTTTTTCGCTCTGTGCGGCATCCGGGCTAATCGGGCAGACCGCACCGGGCAGAGAGAGCAGATGGGCAAGGTCGATTTTCCCGTCTATTCCATTATTGCTGGCGACAGCTTTGAGTTTGCCAGCCGCCTCGGAAATTACATTTTCGTTAATATCGAACAGACTTACTTCACCGATGGCCTGCATACGAAGAGAGTAGTTGACAGTGCCGCGATGGATCTGGGTTCTAAGAGTTTTTTCGATGATGTCGCTGGCAAATGAGGCTACATCGGATACCCGCAGAATCGCCTTGAAGTAACGATTGTTAACGGTTTTTATTTCAACTGCATACGCTACGCCATCGGACTGGCAACTTGCTTGTCCAAAACCTGTCATACTGCTTATCATAAATCGTCTCTCTTTAACCAAACGAACCATCGGTCAGTTGATTTACCTGGCACCTTCCTCTAATGGTGTTTCCGGTTGAGCGGGTATTGCCTGTGTCGGCTCTTCTGTTTCAGATCCCTGTGGTGTGGTCGGCATTGCAGGTGTTGTTTGCGAGCCAGGTGTCATCGGTGCTTCCAAACCAGTGCTTGCAGCAGGCCTATAGTACTTGGCCATAATCACTGCAAGAAACAGAAACAGCACTACCAGACCGATTGTAACCCATGTCAGAAAGTCGCCTGTTTTTGTTCCCATAAGACTGTTTGCCCCCGCTCCTCCGAATGCACCGGCCAGGCCGCCGCCTCTGCCCTTTTGGATAAGGACCAGAAGGACCAATACTACTGCTGTGATCATCCATACGGCTGCCACAATCTTCATAACAAACGGTACTGTTGCCAACGGTAAAATCATTGTCGTTTCCTCTAAATTTCCAATCTTGATTATAGTTTCGCAGTGGTCACTATCATACCGGCGAAATCTTTGACTTTCAAACTTGCACCGCCAACGAGAAGACCATCGACATCCGGACAACTCATAAGCTCTGCGGTGTTATCCGGCTTTGCTGAACCACCGTACTGAATATGAATCTGAGCGGCAACAGAATCGCTGTACATCTCTGCAAGCAGTTTTCGTATCATCCGATGAACTTCCTGTGCCTGCTGAGAGGTTGCGGTTTTTCCAGTACCTATTGCCCAGACCGGCTCATAGGCTATCGTAACGGCAAGAACCTTCTCTTCGCTGAGTCCGGCCAACCCTTTTTTAACCTGTTCAGTTACTACTGCATCGGTCTGGCCAGCCTCTCTCTGTTCAAGCAGTTCGCCAACGCATAGTATCGGTAAAAGACCGCTGCTGATTGCTACTGCAACTTTTTTATTTATCAAATCATCAGTTTCGCCCATAACATGCCTGCGTTCCGAATGGCCGATAATTACATACTGGCAACCAACATCTTTGAGCATTTCACAGCTCGTTTCTCCCGTGAATGCCCCGTCTGGCTGGTAATATACATTTTGTGCGCCAAGGGAGATATTTGAGGAGCTAAGTGCCCTGGCGGTATCGTGCAGATACACAAATGGAGGGCAGACCGCAATATCGACAGTGTCGATTTCCTTAACGGCTTCAGCCAGTTCGGATGCAAGCGAGACGGCTGCCTGACCGTTTGTATTCATTTTCCAGTTACCCGCGATGAATGGTTTTCTCATTCTCATATTCCTCTAAAGTAACGTCGAGTTTCTAGGGAAACTGCCCAGTACTGAAAGCTGCAAACAATACTGGCGTGCTTCGTTTATTGCATTTTGTACATTTTCCTGCATACGATGACCGAGAAAATCAACGAAGAAATAGTATTCCCATTCGCGTTTCCTGCTTGGTCTTGATTCGATATTAGTCATATTCAGATTGTATTTTCTGAATACCTCAAGCACATCTACCAGCGCACCGGTCTTATGGGAAGTGCTGAACAGGATAACGGATTTGTCGTCGCCTGACGGTTTTGCGTCCTCTTTACTGAGAACAAGGAATCTGGTTACATTGTTTGCAATATCCTCAATGTTTGAAAAGAGTGTTTTCAGCCCGTATATTTCCGCAGCAATCTGGGAACCAATCGCGGCGGCCCCTTCCTCCTGAGCCGCCATCTGGGCCGCGCGAGCGCTCGATGTAACCGCGATAGTTTTGGCATCTTCAAATGTCGCACTTAGCCAGTTGCGGCATTGGGTAAAAACTTCCGGCTTGGAATATATCTTTTCAATTTTCTCAAAAGCACAGTTTGCCAGCAGGTTATGGTGTATTGCCATATAAACTTCCGCACAGGCCATCACATCCGTATCGATAAAGGCATCATGCGATTCGCTTACCGCGCCGCCAGCAGAGTTTTCTATCGGAACAACACCAAGGTCGCTGTGTCCCTTGCTGACCTCATCGAATATGTCCCTTATATCAGCGACTGCTTCATATTCAACACTCTGACCGAATTTAAGCATTGCGGCGGTGTGACTGAAACTGCCCGCAGGTCCGAGATATGCTATCCGTAGTGGTTTTTCAAGGAAGTACGACCCGCTCATCAACTCCCGCCATATAGCCGCTAATGTCTTATTCGGCAGCGGCCCTTTATTTATCCGTGCGATTTTATCGAGCACCGCCTTTTCACGGGTTGGCGCGTAAATCGGCTTTTCGGTTTTGCTCTTGAGCTTACCGATTTCGACAACAATGCCGGCGCGCTCATTAAGCAGGTCAACGAGCTTGTCGTCTATCGAGTCAATCTTTTTTCTCAGTTTATCAATCGACATAATATCTTCACCGTGTTATCCGCTTGCGAACAGGCGGGTCAGCCTTATTTTCCGAATTTTGGCTAAAACATCCCTATCGTAGAAAAGCCCATCTATTTAACACAAATTATCCACCCCGTCAATGAAAATGCTGTAAAATCCGATATTTCACTACCTTTTTACAGATTACCGGTTTACATTGCAGCAGGATATGGCTCAAAAAATAAAATATACTATTTTCAATACCAAATGGGGCTTTTTCAGTTTTGCCGCGACCGGTGAGGGGATTTGCTGTACGCTACTGCCGCTGTCAAAACGCTCTGTCGCCAGGAAAATACTCTTTGGCACTATTGAAAATGGCGTTTTCGATAAAAATCTTCTGGGTCGGCTGCAAAAAAAGATTATCGCCTATTTTGACGGCAGCACCATCGATTTCAGTGAGTTCAGGATCGATTTGGATGGCAGTAGCAGTTTTGCGGCCACTTGCCTAACTGTGTGCAGGAAAATCGGTTATGGCCGAACGGTATCCTACGGTCAATTAGCCTCCCTTGCCAATTGCCCCGGAGCTGCCAGGGCGGTCGGAACGGTAATGGCCAAAAATAAACTGCCGCTGATTGTCCCCTGCCATCGTATAATTCGCAGCACTGGGCAAATCGGGGGTTTCAGTGGCGCTGAGGGGCCGAAAACAAAACTCAAACTGTTGCAGTTAGAGGGTTATTGAGCGGTTGGAAGCTCCTTGATGTACAGGGGCAAAGATGCCTCGCATCTGCCATCCAGGGCCAAATCGATTTGATACTGACCGTATTTTTCGAATTTCAACTGTTGGAAATGGAGTACGAAGTTCATTACTACAGAATCGACATTCTCTTTGAACCTGACATTGATATTGCCGCCAAGGCTTTTTGGGCCTATGGCATTTCCGTCTTCGTCTATGATATTGAGTTTTATTTTATGCTCGCCTTGCTCGACCATTGTAAATCGTATCCGACAGGCCACCGCACAGGCAGGATGCACACAAGGCATCTGGCGGACGAATAACCTGTCAAATGCACCCAAAACATTGAGTTTACCGTTAGTATCGGTCGCACAATCACATAACAGAAATGCCTCTATATTCATCGTTTATCCCTTTTTAGAACAGTTAGGCATCAGAGCATAAACCGTCGCGGTGATATTTGCAAGGACAATTAGTCAAAGGAACTGCGATTATACTGGAAATATGTGAAACTATTCGTTGACAAATACCCAATTTAATTTGTAACATACCCAACATGATGGAGTCGGATAAGGACATAGGCAGGGAGAAAGCGGTCGCCTTCTTTAAGCGAGCCGAAGAGGTAGCCGCTACCGATAGCTTCGATTATGCTATCGAGATGTATTTAGACGGTCTGCGGTTGTCGCCGGATGAGCTTGAAAGCGGTCATATCCCATTGCGCCATATGGCTTTGGTGCGTCAGGGCAAAGGCGGAAAAAGACCTTCGATGATGGAGAAAGTCAAATGTCGCGGTGGAAAAAGCCCACTGGAGGAGATGCTCAACGCTGAGTTCCTTCTGGCTAAGGATCCGGATCATCTTCCGTATGCCGAGTCAATGTTGAAAGCCTGTGTCGCCGGCAGTTACAATCGTACCGCCGAGTGGATCGCACAGCTTATTTTCGATGCCAACAATGCCTCGCTTAAACCGTCCAAGGCGGCCTATATGCTGTTGAAGGATTGTTATCGCAAGCTCGAGCTGTTTGAAAAGGCTGTTGCTGCTTGCAGATATGCTATCGAAATTGATGGCGATGACTCACAACTCCAGGACGAATTGATGGATATTACAGCCAGTATGGCCGTTAAAAAGGGTAAATATGGACAGGGCGGTGACTTTCGCGACTCGATTCGCGACAGGGAGAAGCAACGGAAACTTCACGATCAGCAGAGGGTAGTAAAGACGGCCGATTTCCGTGCCGATGCCGTTGTCGATGCCAGAAAGGTCTTTGCAGCCACACCCAAATCGCCGGTGGCTATTATGAAACTTGCCGATGCTCTGGCAGGGCTTGATAGTGAAAATAGCTGGATCGAGGCCGACGAAATCCTTGAAAAGGCCTATGCAGACAGCGGTGATTTTAGTTTTAAACGGCATCAGGGCCAGTTGCGGATAAAAAAGCTGAAAAGCCAGCTGCATTATGCAAAAACGGCTGCGGCGGCAGAGCCGGACAACGAGCAGTTAAAAAATAACTACAGGACGGTGCATAAACAGCTTGATGAGGCGGAACTGGGCCATTATGGTGATTGTGCCCGGAATTACCCCACTGATTTGCGGGTGAAGTATGAATATGGTAGCTCTTTGCTAAAAAATAAACAATATGATCAGGCGATACCGCTGCTCCAGCAGGCCCAGAAAGACCCGGCATATAAGCTCCTGGCGATGGATAAAGTGGGATTATGCTTCTTTTTGAAGGGCTGGACGAACGACGCGATTGATGTTTTTGGCGTGGCAATTGAAAATTGTGAATTAAAAGATAGTGAAATAGGAAAGGAATTACAGTACAATCTCGCCAGGTCCCATGAGCAGGCAGAACAGGCAGACAAGGCCCTTGAGATTTACCGTAAACTTGCCCAGTTCGATTTTGGGTATAAAGATATTGCAAAACGAATAGAACAGCTGCGGTCGCATAAATAGATGCGGCGGAGCGGCGCCGACAGAAAGTTATAACCGTAGTGATTACAATTAGTTAGGAGTTTGCAGTGGCACATTCGTTATCAGCCAAAAAAAGAGTAAGACAGAACGCAAAGCACAGAACTATCAATCGTGCCCGCAAGAGTATGGTTCGCAGTCAGATTAAGCATTTCGACGAGGCAATAAAGGCAGGCGATGCCGACAAGGCCGCCGAGCAGTTCGACCTCGCCGTCAAACGGCTTGACAAGGTCGCCTCGACCAGTACGATGCACAAAAATACCGCGGGACGAATAAAATCACGGATGGCAAGGCGGCTCAACAGCCTCAAGGACAAAAAGTAAGCTTCTGCGCCGAGAATATAAAAAAACTGACCGCTTCAGAACGAAACGGTCAGTTTTTAAGTTAATGGTTTGAGAAGATGTAATCGCCTGCCCACAGCAGGGCCGAAACCTTTTACTTCCCTTTTGACAGCTCTTTTTTGTCATCGGTCAGAACCTTAACGGTATCGCTGCCTGCAAAGGTTGCATCTCCATTACCACTATCATCACTGAAACTTCCGGTGAAAGTCAGTTCAATAGTGTTATCCGCGGTGATACTCTCTTTGATACCCTCGTCAGTTGTCAGGAACAGCCGAACAATCAAGGTTTCGCTTTCCTGGTAATACTGAAGATAGTTTGCCAGTGTTTTGGTAGTAACATTTATCACAATGCTGTCGATATCAATATCGCTTGCACTATATTCTTCTTCTAAAGTAATTCTGCAGTTAATCTGTGCTGTGCGTCCCTTTAGATTTATCGCTCTGGGCGTTATCCTTACCATTGCTATAACAGCGGCCGTTGCTTCGTCTGCCCCTATATCTATCATCTGGCCGGATATGCGTTTCTGTCCGTCAATATCTGTTTCCCCTTCGGTTGCGATGTACCCTGCATCTCCGGCATCTATACAGCCGGAGTCGTCGGCCAGATGATAATCGCTATCACCGATAAATACTGGGTCGGTTGCAATGTTGCCGCTGCCCCAGTTGACAGCATCGGTCGATGTAGTATAAATTTCGGCCTGTCCGCCTTGTACATCGCAGTATGAAATATCAGCCTTACAGCCTCCGCCGGCATATATCTGGTCGCCGTATACGGCAGTATTTCCCCAGAGTATCGTGTGCTTGACTGAAAGTTCCGCTGAATTTGCGCAGTAGATGCCGCCGGCGGAATTTGATGCGTTATTACTCCTGATTGTAGAGCCGTTGACGGTAATATTGTTTTGGCTGCTGCATCCAATTGCTGCACCTTTTGGTGCTGTATTGGCGTAGATTACACAGTTGCTAATAGTTATGTTTCCGCCGATACAGTATATTCCACCGCCGGAGACAATGCCTGAGTTATTCGTTATTGTGCAGTTTGTTATTACAGGATTTGCACCGCTCTCGGAGGCTATCGCTCCGCCAAAGATAGCGGTATTATTTGTAATAACACATTTGCTGATTACGGGCGAGCTATTGTTCATACATCTTATCGCACCGCCGGTAAAATTATTACCGCTGGTAATCGTGAGGCCGGAAATCTGCGAATCATTATTTTCGCCGCTTCTGAAAACGAATCCCTGTCGATTGCCGCAGTCGATAACGGTTGCCGCCACAACGGCAGGGTCGTCAGGATTTTCGCTGCGGATAGTGATTGCTTTTCCGCGCATGTTGATATTGTAATTACCTGGGCCGGTATAGGTTCCCTGGGCAACTACTACCGTATCGCCATCGCTGCAGTCATCAATTGCCGCCTGTATGTTGTCGTACCAGCCGGGCACATGATAATCGGTCGCCGAGACCATTCCTGTTATTAACAGGAACATGCATATTGCTTTTGTTAAATACCTCATTTTTCTTGCCCCCTGAAAATTTAGTTTTGTAACTAAAGTTAGTTTCCTGCGATTTCACTATACGAACTTGACACATAGTGCATAATTATTTCAGGCCCGAACCCTGCGGGCACTTCATTAATTCCAGAACGGTTGAAGAACAGGTCGCTGTTTCCGCTCAGTTCCATAGGCGTATCAGAATAGTTCAGCACTGAACCTTCGATGGTTCCGCCTGCGTTACCGAAAAAGGTTATGCCATTGGAAGCAATTGCCCCATTGAGCGTTCCGAAGTTACCGCCAAACGAGGTTGCAAAGCCGGGTGCCATAAGAAATGTTCCCGTCTCTTCGCGAAGGCCGTCAAACTGAAACTCTTCGGGCAGTTCCGTTACAGCTGAGCTGTCTACAGTTCCCTGAAAGATTATCTGGTTTGTTCCGGAATTATCACTAACATCGCCATCGCCTACAATCAGGCCGATGATCTCAACATTACCGCTAAAAGTAACGATATTGGGAGTTTCTATAAACACAATTCCTCTAAGTGTGGTATCCGCGGTGAAATGAGGATTGGTTCCTCCGGCTATTCTGACATTGTCATAAGATGCTATAACGGAAGTATCCGTGGTTGAATCAATTGTATCGCCGGTAACATACTGCTCGAAGTATTCGGGCATAGGCACTGGAAACTCAGCGGCAGGAGCCCCTACTTCAACGTGGTTGTCGATGGCATCCTGACCGGTTTCTCCACCGATGCCGGCTTGGCCGCCCTGAAGTGTTACGTAACTCTCGGCGTTTGTAATCTTGACCTCGCCGGCTATCTGGGAGTTGCCGATGATGGAAAGCGCTTCATCATAGTTTGCACTTTCGATATAGACATCTGCTTCAACGGCGATATTGGTTCCGTTAAGTTCAATATTACCGAGCAGGTTCAAAGGCCCCTTGGTCGCGACACCGAAATCGAATACATTGTGCATCCTCGTACCGAACTCGTAGCTTACTCTTATGTCGCGATTCAGCGAACCTGCGGTGCCTGTTACATCGACCTGAAGGAAATCGATATTTGCCGTAGGCTGAATCGTAGCGGCAAAGGACTGTCCTTCCGAATTAAGCGAGCTTGCCAGATTGATTGATACAGGCTCGCCGGCTCCATCGTATGAAACGGTTACATTTGATAAATTCGTTGATGCTAAATCGCAGGACAAAAAGTCAGCAAGAACCGTGAACCTGTCGGCTTTTTGAGTGGTTCCATCCATATAGACGGGCGACATCGCGAATCGAACGACCTCAAGGCCGGACTGTGCGCTGGCCAGTGCCCGCCCGGCTTTGCGGTGATTGTCCGCCGAGCGAACATTGCTCGAGGACATCGAGACCATGGCAAGGCACAGCGATGAGAATACCGCAAGCAGTATTATCGCCAGTATCATTGCGATGCCTGAACGACTGTGATTTTTTTTGCATTTATTCATTGTACTTATCCCCCCTAACCCCCGAAAGAACATTTCCCATCTTCCTTAGAGTGATAGGATCTCTTAATAAATTATACGAAATAACCGTATGGGAAGTGTATTTTTACAGTATTTTGAAATTTTTTCTTTGCGGCTGGTCCGATAAGAATGCGCAAAAAGACGAATCAGGCTATGAAGGAAGGGCCGCGGGGAGTTTTCGTGTATTTTAGGTGCTTTTGTGGCTTAATCTTCCGCACCGAATGAACTGCGGGTAAACGGTGAGGATTTTACCCATGTAAAGCCAAGCTCAAAGGCTTTCTTTCCCCAGGCATCGAATCGCTCCGGCTCGATAAACTCAACGACATCGAGACAGTCCTTGCTCGGCCGCAGATATTGGCCTATTGCGATCCTGTCACAGCCGGCTTTGCGGAGGTCTTTTAGTACTTCTGTAACCTGCTCATCAGTTTCGCCCAGGCCAAGCATTATCGAGGACTTTGTCTGTGTGTCGCCGTAAAAATCTTTTGCCTTTTTAAGAAGCTCCAGCGACCCGTTATAATCAGCGCCCGGCCGGGCCTTGCTATAAAGCGATGGAACCGTTTCTACATTATGGCCGAAGACGAACGGCAGGGTATCTGCTAAAATCTCAATCGCTTCATCCTGACATCCGCGAAAGTCGCCTGCGAGAAGTTCAAATCTCAGGTCAGGTTTTTCGGCTCGGCAGCGGTTAACAACATCCCTGAAGTGTCCTGCTCCGCCATCGGCCAAATCGTCACGGTTGACACTGGTTATTACGAGGTATTTAAGTTTCATTTTTTTTGCCATATCCGCTACTCGCTGCGGTTCAGTATCGTCCGGCGGCAACGGCTTTCCCGTACCGACCGCGCAGAATCCGCATTTGCGGGTGCAGATATTGCCAAGAATAAGAACCGTCGCAGTTCCCCTGGACCAGCACTGCCCCATGTTGGGGCAGTTGGCATTGGTGCATATCGTCTCCAGCCCAAGGTCCTCAAGGGTTCCGCTGGTATGCTTGAATGTCTCGCCTGAGCCGAGCGGCCGTTTCAGCCACGGGGCCAGTCTGCCGGTATTCTTCATTTTGTCAGAATCTCTCAACGCAAAGCTGTTCTAGTTTTTCCTTGACGAGAGCCATAGGAATTTCTTTGCCCGTCTCTCTCGATGCATTTGTCATTTTGACATCGTCTATTCCACATGGGACTATGTTATCAAATATGCTAAGGTCGTTACAGATATTTATCGCCATTCCGTGGAAACTGACCCCTTTTTGAATCTTTACGCCAATAGAGCCAATCTTTCGGCCCGCTGTCCATAGGCCTGGATAACCTTTTCGCCGATCGGCTTCAATACCGAAGGATGCAAGCAGATCAATCCCTATCGCCTCAAGCGTTCTTACGAACTTATTAACGCCAAGTCCGATGGATTTCAATGCGATTATCGGATAGATTACTATTTGGCCCCTGTTGTGGGCGGTTGAGCCCCCTCCTCTGCGAATTTGGACGACTTCGATTTTGCGATTCTTTAGCTCATCAACGCCAGCCAGCAGCTTATTTTCTGACTTTCTTGCGCCAAGGGTAATTACGGCAGGGTGTTCGAGTATCAGCACCGTATTGGGTCTCGAGCCTGCGATCCGTTCTTCGACAAGCTGCTTCTGCAAAGCGAGAGCTTCGGCATAATCCATTACACCGAGACTGCGAATTTTGAGCTTATTTGTTTCGTTCTTATCCTGCACGGGGAGTACCTACTTTTTCGGCGGTACATGAAGACTGATTCCGAAAGCATCTTCCCATGCCTCCTTCAGTACCTCTGAAACTGTCGGATGCGCGAAGCATACATCGGTTATCTTTTCTGTACTTCCGATGAGCGCCCTTGCGGCGGCGAGCATTTCTGTTACCGTTGCACCGACCATCGTTACACCGAGTATCTCATCATTGGCTTTGTTTCTTATAACGCGAATTTCGCCAATACCTTCGTTGTGGGCGACACTCCTGCCATTGGACCGGAAGGCTGCTTTTCCCACAACAACTTCGATACCAAGCTCCGCACATTTTCGTTCGTTTTTGCCGACAGATGCAACTTCCGGGAATGTATAAACTGCCCGTGGTACGAGGCTGTAATCGCCAATGGTTTTATCTTCACCTGCCGCATTAGCGGCGGCTGTTTCGGCTTCAGAAAATGCTCCGTGGGCCAGATATGTCGTTCCGACCGCATCGCCTATGGCGTAAACGCCGGCGGCGCTGGTTTCCAGTTTCTCGTTGACCGCAATTGCAGGTCCGTTCATTTTGAGACCTAAAGCACTGACTGTTTCTTCGTCGCAGACAGCCCTTCTGCCAACGACTACGAGTACCTTTTCTGCATCAATGGCCGAGCCGCCTTCCAGATTTACTTTCCCGCCGGAGCCCGTAACATCAACGGAGGTTACCTTCTGGGAGACCATCGATTCTATGCCGAGTTTTTTCAGCTCCTTTGCCATCATCGTGCCGATCCATGTATCCTCGTTCGGCAGCAACTGTGCGAGAGCTTCAACAATAGTTACCTTACAGCCGACTGTTGCATAAACGCATGCAAGCTCACAGCCGATGACTCCGCCGCCGATGATTACCATCGATGCCGGTATCTCTTTCAGGCTGAGTGCTTCGGTGCTGCTGATGATTGTTTGTCCATCGAAAGCGAATGAGCCGATCTCAGTTGGGATAGAGCCGGTGGCCAGGATAATTTTCTTTGCCTGAATTTTTTCGCTGCCGGCGGCGGATTCGATTTTTACACTGCCCGGCGCAGTAACGATACCTTTGCCAGAGAAGATTTTTATCTTGTTTGCCTGGACAAGGCCTGTAACGCCTTTGCGGAAACCGGCGACGATGGCATCCTTGCGGGCCTGCATCTTTGTCCAGTTGGGTGTTATCGAGCCGATCTCAACGCCCATAAGCGGTGCATGTTTGGCAAGCGTTAGAAAATGTGCCGAACCGAGCAGGGCCTTTGACGGGATACATCCTCTGTTGAGGCATGTTCCGCCCATCTGGTCCTTTTCGACCAGGGCGACTGTCATATCCTTTTGCGCACATCTGATCGCTGCGGCATAACCGCCCGGTCCGCCTCCGATTACTACTACATCGAAACTTTCTGACATTTCAAATACTCCAATTTTTTAATGCTCTTTGTGAACAGTTTTGCTCCTGAAGTTTAATTATAATCTAATCCGGTGCAGAATGAAACAAGAAACGACGAAATGGCCTCAAAACGCAATAAAACGAACGCAAACGAACAGCAAAAGGCCTACGACAGCCTGATTATGCTCGTATGGGCCGCGGGGAACATTCTGACTGAGCCGGTATCTAATTGCAGTATCAAGCCGCTTAGCGGGTCAATTCCGATGCAGTTTCCGCTGAACTGCTGCTGGTCGCAGTAGAGTGTTATTCGATGGCCGAGCAGGAAGCTAAGGCTCTTCCATCGCTCGATAAGCGGTTCACTGTCTTTTGCGATGGCGGCCAGCCATTTATCAAATGAGCCAAGCAGCTCTGTCGCAAGATGGTTACGATCGATTTTGTTGCCGGTCTGGTCATCAATACTTGTAGCTGGCATTGATAACTTTTGCTGTTGAAAAAAACATGGCGACTGATGGCAGTTTATCCCGATTCCAATTACGAAGTTGTTTTGGCCGGACGAATTGCTGCGGGATTCGACAAGTATCCCTGCGGCCTTTTGGCCGGATATGATTATATCATTTGGCCATTTTATTTTAGCATCTGCACCGGATGTGCCGATGATGGCTTCCGCAACTGCGACCGCAGATGCAAGAGTCAGCAGTTCTGCAGCAAGGCCGGTTTCGGTAAGAAGGATTGAACAGAGCAGAGCTTTATTCGTTTCGCTGAACCATTTGTTTCCTCTTCTGCCCCTGCCGGCATACTGCTGTTCGGCGAAGACGGCAAGTCCGTTGTTGTCAGGCTCGCTGGCGTATTCCCACGCAATATCATTGGTACTTGCTGTGCTGCTGTAGAGCAAGATCTTCCTGCCTGCAATGGAAGTTTTCAGCCCTGCCTCTATAATGTCAATGTCAAGATTGTCCAAAAATTCTACTCTTCTGTAGTTAATGGAATATCAAGCCCGATATCTACGCCTACCGCTGAATGGGTAATGGCACCTATCGCAATTCTGTCGACTCCGCACTGTGCTACTGCAAGGATATTGTTCAGTGTAATATTGCCGCTTGCCTCCAGCAGAGGTTTTGTGCCGCACATCTCGTTTCGCATTTCAACGGCGCCTTTGAGCTGCCGCTGGCCCATATTATCGAGCAGGATAAAGTCGATTCCGTCAATTTTTAGTACATGGTTTAGCTGATGATCAACATGGTCAACTTCGACAGCGACGAATTTAACACCTTTTTCCTTTTTGCCTCGAGCGACCATTTTTTTCAATTTGGCCTGGAAGTTCCGGCCAAACTGGGAGAAATGATTGTCCTTAATAAGTATCCCATCGCCAAGTGATATTCGGTGATTGTATCCGCCGCCGCAACGAACAGCGTATTTTTCGAGCAGACGCCAGCCGGGCATCGTTTTACGGGTGTCGTAAATTTTGGCTTTTGTACCTCTGACCGCACTTACGAATTTCCATGTCATCGTGCTTATCCCGCAAAGCCGCTGGAGAAAATTGAGCACGACCCTCTCTGCGCTCAGCATCGATCGCAACGGCCCTTCAATAGTAGCCAGCTTGTTGGCAACGCTTGCTCTTTGTCCGTCATTAATTAAGACGCGAAGTTTTAGTTTTTTATCGTATTTTCCCAGAATTTCTTTCACGACCTCCATTCCGCAGACCACAATTTCTTCCCTGGTAACAATAGATGCTTTGGCTGTAGCATCCTGCGCTATGGTTATCTTACTGGTCGGGTCGCCGTCGCCGTAATCTTCACTTACCGCAAGGTCTATTAAAGTTTTCACCTTTGAAATGTTCAGGGCTGCGATTTTCTTTTTAGTTTTCTTTTGCACTGCCAATTTCCGGTACCTCTTTTAACTGTTTTATCTGGTCTCGCAGGAACGCGGCTCGTTCAAAATCAAGCTCGGCTGCGGCCTTTAACATCTCTTTTTCCAACTGAGCGATAACTTCGCCGGTATCATATTCATCATCCGTAAGATTAAGCGTCTTGCGAGCTGTTTTACGAGCTTTGAACCGATCGGCAAGCCCGTGGCGAATCTCCTTGCGTACCGTTTCAGGGGTGATACCGTTTTCTTCGTTATACTTTAATTGGATTTTACGCCGTCGCTGCGTTTCGTCAATAGCTTTTTTCATAGAATTCGTAATACGGTCGGCGTAGAGGAAGACAGTGGCGTCCACATTTCTGGCGGCTCTGCCGATGGTTTGTACAAGTGAGGTCTGGCTGCGCAGGAATCCTTCTTTGTCTGCATCAAGTATCGCCACCAGCGAAACTTCCGGCAAATCAAGACCTTCCCGAAGCAGATTTATTCCGACGAGAATATCAAACTTACCTTCCCGCAGTTCCCGCAATATATCGACTCTTTCGAGCGTATTGATCTCACTGTGAAGATATTTGCAGCGGAGCCCCTCTTTTGAAAAATAGCTTGCCAAATCCTCTGCCAGTCTTTTGGTCAGTGTGGTTACCAGAACTCTTTGATTGGCTTCGATTCTTTTTTTGGCCTCTTCCATCAGGTGCGGAATCTGTTCTGTGGCAGGGTGCACAAATACCGGCGGGTCTATCAAGCCGGTCGGGCGGATTATCTGCTCGACTATTTCACCGTCGCTCTTCTCCAATTCGAATGGAGCAGGTGTTGCCGAGACAAATACTATTTTTCGCCAGTTCTCCTCAAATTCATCGAACCGCAGCGGTCGGTTATCCAGGGCACTTGGCAGTCTGAAACCGTGTTCGACCAAAACCTCTTTCCTGCTCCTGTCGCCGACATGCATCGCACGAATTTGTGGGATCGTTACATGTGATTCATCAATGAACAAAAGAAAATCATCCGGGAAATAGTCCATTAGTGTATATGGTCTGGAGCCTGGACCGAGGCCAGCCATATGTCGGGCGTAATTCTCTATCCCGCTGCAGTAGCCAACCTCCTTTATCATTTCCATATCATATCTGGTTCTTGCCTCAAGCCGCTGGGCCTCGAGCAGTTTGCCATGGCTGCGAAATTCGCTTAGCCGTTCTTTAAGTTCCTCACCGATACCCTTAACAGCCGATTCTATTTTCTCTTCGGGCATAATATAATGTTTGGCTGGGAAGATGAAGGCCTGACTGTCTTCGGAAAGCAACTGTGACGATACCGGGTTGATATAGCTTATCTTTTCTATGCAGTCGCCGAAAAATTCAAAACGAACGGCAAACGATTCGTACGATGGCCAAAGCTCGACTACATCGCCTCGGACACGGAACTTTCCGCGGGAAAAATCTATATCGTTCCGTTCATACTGTATATCCGCTAATCGCCCCAGCAGCTCATTTCTTTCGATATTATCACCGACCGTTGCGGTAACAACGCTCGCCTTGTAATCTTCCGGCGAGCCTAACCCGAATATGCAGGAAACCGAGGCGACGATGATAACATCGTCCCTGCTCATCAGGCTGGTCGTCGTCGAGAGCCGCAGCCGGTCAAGGTCATCATTTCGTGAGGCATCCTTTTCAATATAAATATCCCGCTGGGGGATGTATGCTTCCGGCTGATAGTAATCGTAATAGCTGACAAAATACTCGACTGCATTGTCTGGGAAAAGGTCCTTAAATTCTTCGTAGAGTTGCGCGGCGAGTGTCTTATTATGCGAGACTATAAGGGCGGGTCTTCCGTGGCGGGCGATTGCGTTTGCCATCGTAAAGGTTTTGCCGCTGCCGGTTACACCGAGCAGGGTCTGGTGTTTTTTGCCAGTTTCAAAGCCGTTGACGAGGCTCTCGATCGCTGCCGGCTGGTCGCCGCGGGGCTGGAACTTGGATTGTAAGTTGAATTCTGACATTGATACTCGCTGTTTATTATGCGCAAAGAAATACCGGACGGCTTTTAACCCGCCCGGATTAATTTTTTCGCCCAGGCGCGGCCAGGCGGGGATTATCTGGTAGTGGGCTTGTTGTTGAAGCTCGCTGCACGGGCGGCCTTGCGGCGGCGCCGGCGATTCTTCTCGGAAGGCTTCTCGTAGTAGCTGTTTCGCTTCATATCTCTAATGACGCCCTCTTTTTCGCACATTTTCTTGAATCGCTTGACCATCTGCTGAACTGATTCACCCGTTCGGGATCTGACCTTAATCATACAGTAAACTTCCTTTCACAATTTGCCAAAATCGGTAGTTTCGTACCGAAAAGGCCGGTTTTTGTCCCTCGGTCATTAGTTTTCCGCCTTGACCAGCCGGTATCGATATTTAGGCTAAATGGCGAAAAGTGAATATTTTACATAAGCAGCGGTCTTTTTCAAGATAAAAATAGCTCGGTCAGGAAATTTTTGACAAAAACCGATGCAGATACTCACTTTTTCGGCAAAAATGCCGAAAGACTTTGAAAAAATTAGAAATTAGTTAGCAAAAATCAGAAATGTGGGGTCGCGGGGCAAGGCGGTTTGACCGCTGATGGGGTATGGGGTGGGAATAGTTCGGTTCATACTCATTTTGGTTTTTTTTTCTGAATAAATTAAAAAATCAAAGATTAAAATGTAAAACTGGAGCCCATTCGACTTCGTTCAGGGCAGGCTTTTTGGCCGTTTTTTTTTGAAAATTTTTTTATTAACATAACCTGTTGTAACAAAGGTAGTTACGCTCAAAAAGCCAACTTTTTGGTCAATTTTAGTATTTTTTTTTATTTTTTTCTTGACAAGTAGGCAGGAAGTGCAGTAAACTAAAACAATCAGAAGTGTGTAATGTACTATTTAGAAAGGATGCGAGGGATTGTGAGGAGAGGACGACAAGTCATCTTGGGGATTGTTTTGGGGATTGGTTTCTGCTTTATGTTTGCCGGAAGTGTTCAAGCCGTGATCATACCTGTCTATGGTATAACGAATAATAACCCCGCTGATGTAGCTATTGGCGAAGATCAACTTTTCATTGATGTCACCAACGGCGGTCCCGATGTAACCTTTACTTTTTATAATGTCGGCGCCACTATGTGCACCATTACTGATGTTTATTTCGACGATGGCACGCTTCTGGAAATTACCGGTCTTATCGATAGCGATGAGGGTACAGGTGGTGACCCGCTTGTTGATTTTACACAGCATGCAACTCCTGGAGATCTTCCCGGTGGAGGCAGTATGCCTGACCCATTTGAAACCTCTATAGGATTTTCTGCTGATTCTGACCCGGCAGTGCCAAAATGGGGAGTTAGCCCGGGCGAGTTTCTGGCAGTTGAATTCTCACTGACGGGTGGTGACATAAATCACGTGCTCCAGGAATTACTCGATACGACTTTGAGGATAGGTTTTCATGTACAGAACTTTAACGGTAGCGGCGGCAGTGAGTCATTTGTAAACCAACCTGTTCCTGAGCCGGCGACGATGGCTTTGTTGGGCCTTGGGGTGTTGATGCTCAGAAGACGCAGATAACAGGCGGGGTTTCAGTTATATTCCTTTTTACGAGAAGCGCATTTTTTTTGCGCGCATTTATCCCTGAACTGTCGGCTGGCTCTGCCCTTGTTATGCTAATCCTGACTGTTCGACGGCCGGCGGCGGCGCGGGAACTGTTGGCGCCGGCGCTGTCGGGACACCGGGAAGTTGGTTGTACATTTCCAGGAACTTCTCGTAAGAGGAACCATTGTTGGCTGGTTTGGTGAAGCTTTCCGCTGCTGGCAGCGATACCGTGTTTGCATTTGCCAGGTTTTCCTGAAGGGCATCAAGAAAACCGTTAAAAGAGGCAGTTAATCCAGCTATGAATTCATCAAACTGTTCGGCTGGAGTTGGGGCCGGTGGCTCCTCCTGAACAATAAGTGCTGGCTCGGCGGGTTCTTCTGGTACTACAGGTTCTTCTGGCACTACGGGTTCTTCTGGCGCTACGGGTTCTTCTGGTACTACGGGTTCTTCCGGTGCTACAGGCTCTTCCGGTACTAGGGGTTCCTCTGGCACTACGAGTTCTTCAGGTACTATTGGTTCATTTGTCACGGCTGGTTCTGGCGGTGTAAGTCCAGCTACAAGTGCATCAAAGGCGTTTTGCAAATCCGTTACGAGCGAGTCTGTTTGCGGGTTTGTTGAGTTTATGAAGTCCTGGCCGGCCTGTTCTACCACTGCGTTGAACAGTCCGATTATGTCGGGCGATTCTTCTGCTTCGAGAGTCTGGGCCATTCCTGCTGGTTCAGGGTCACTCGAAGATTCCTGACCATCGATAAAGCCCTGAATATCGCCGGCGAGGCCCTGTATGTTATCGATGCCTTCGGCGACGATTGGGTCGGTCTGCTCACTGTTTGCGGCGGCAATTTTTTCGTAATGGTTCAGGTACAGCCTCATTGCAGGGACGCTTTTGTAATGGCCGTTGAGGAGATTGTTGATAACTCCGCTGCCATTGTCCGTTTCCTCTTCGGGGGCTTCTACTGCGGGCATTGCGTTCAAATCGTCCGGCTCGTCATCCTCAACCGCGGTGTTTGCACTCTGATTCTTGATTATCTGGTTTGCGTGTGCATTTTGGGGGCCTACACCATTTATATTCATAGAAACGCTCCTTACGGGCTAGAAAATCTGTTCTCAGATTATATTTACGCCTAATAACATCATCGGCACAAAGTCCGAAAACTTTAAGGATATTCAGCCATTTTTGGTGATATTTATGGGCGGGGGGCGGCTATTGCTCCAGCTGGCCGAAAAGGGTCAGTGGTGCTGTCTTTGTGATTTTGATATTTGCGAATTGGCCGGTAAGGTTTTCCGGGCCGTTGAAAACTACTATCCAGTCATCTGCGGTTCGTGAAACCAGCTGCGGATGAGACTGGTTTTCGGATTGATTAAGGTGCGGTTTTTTGCTCAGGCTTTCCACGAGAACCCTCACCGTTTTACCGAGAAACTTTTCGCTAAGTGGTCCGCTTACCTGCTTCTGAACGGCTAACAACTCAACGTTCCTCCGTTTCTTTATCTCCATAGGGACATCGTCTGTTAATTGTTTATGTCCTTCGGTGCCGGGTCGGGGAGAATATTTGAATATGAAACAGTTTTTGTATTCGGCAGCCTTTAACAATTCCGCTGTTGCATTAAAATCTTCGTCTTTCTCGCCCGGAAAACCTACAATAAAGTCGCCGGCAATTGCGATGTTTGGCACAGCTTCTCTTGCGCGTCCGAGCAGGTCGAGATATTGTGATGAACTGTAGCGGCGGTTCATCGCTTTGAGGATTCTATCGGAACCGCTCTGAGCTGGGATGTGCAGGTATGGGCAGACTTTCGGCAGGGCGGCCATTGCGCTGCAGATCCGGTCGAAATATTTTTCGCTCGGATAGCTTGTAACAAACCGTATCCACTCAATCCCGTCAACCTCGCTTGCCATTTCCAGCAGGTCGGCAAGGCAGTTCGTTTTGCCGCCAGCCTTGTATTCGTATGAATTAACGGTCTGGCCGAGCAGTGTAACCAGCTTAACTCCGTTGCCGGCAAGTTTCTTGATCTGTTCGATAATAGTTTGTGGCGGTCGTGAAATTTCCGGCCCGCGGACATAAGGTACAATACAGTAACTGCACATATTATTACAGCCGAACATTACCCGAACAAAGGCCTGTGATGGTATGTTGTCGGTATCGCTGTCGTAGGTTCGTTCAAAATCGTCCAGCATATCGTGCTGGTTTTTGGTTGGCCTTGAACGGATCTTTTCGGCTGTCGCGATATTTTGTGTTTTCGTTTCTATCGTTTTGGCGAGAAGGTTTGGCACTTGCGGGATTTGCGCCGGGCCGCAGACAATATCAACAATGCCTCCGGCGAGAAGTTCGCTGCCCATCCGCTGGGCCATACACCCTATCACGGCGACGGTGAGCGAAGGTTTGGTTTTCTTGATGTGCCTGATCCTGCCAATTGCCGACAGTGCCTTTTCCTCGGCCCGGGCGCGGACTGAACAGGTGTTTATTATTACAGCATCGCAATCTTCGGGTCTCTCGCCTTGGGTCCAGTTATTATCCCGCAGCGCAGAGGCTATAAGAGATGAGTCAAGTTTGTTCATCTGACAGCCGAAACTTTTTATATGGAACAGACGCTTCTTCATAAAATAGCTCCGCCGAAGGCGGTTCATTAGTTTTGCATTTTACACTTTCAAACTGACCATCGGCCAGTTTGAATAAGTATATGGGTTTTGCCGCGGTAAATCAATCAGCGGGGTTGATTTTTAATGGTTAAATGCTTAAAATGCCGACTTTGCAATATAACGATATGCGAGCAATAAGCAAACAAAGACAACTTATAGAGCAGCGACGGCGGGATATGGTTATCCAAAAGCCCCGTTCCGGCCTGTTGAGCCTTGCGCATAGCCGATTTTTTGTCAGGATTCTCCGGCTGATGCTCAAGGTCTTTTTCCTTGAATCGGCAGGACGGCGCAATGCGATGGATGTAGAGGTAAAAGAAGTTACCATTGTGTTGGAGAATCTGCCCACGGCCTTTGATGGTACAAGGGTGCTCTTTATGTCGGATTTGCATATCGGTGGACTTGAGGGTATGGACGAAAAGATTATCAAAGAGACGACAGCTCTGGATTATGACTTTTGCGTTCTTGGCGGTGATTATGGTATGGCACGGACCGAAAAACTGGCTGAATTGTATCGAGGCCTGGCAGAGGTTGCCAGCCGACTCACAGAAAAAACGCCGGTTTATGCAATATTGGGTAACTACGAGAGATATGAGTCCGCCGAACTTCTAAACGAACGTGGCGTAAAGGTGCTGATAAATGAAGGGGTTGCAATAGAAAAGAATGGAGAGATGATATATCTTGCCGGTGTTGATGACTGTTGCGGCTATCATGCAGACGATGTCGGGCTCGCCGACAGTGATGCAGGCGATTCGGGTTCTAAGATTTTTAAGATAATGGTTACACATTCGCCGCAAAACTACAGCCAAATCGCAGATGCAGGATACAGTCTTCTTCTTGCCGGTCATACGCACGGCGGACAGATTTGCCTGCCAGGCGGATTCGCGCCGGCGTCTTTCAGCTTTCTGCCAATGCCATATAAGATGATGAAAGGGTTATGGAGCCGGCGGCAGATGACAGGATACACGACCAGAGGAGTGGGTGTATCCGGGGTTTTTGTCAGGTTCTTCTGTCCGGGCGAGATAACTGTTATTACCCTCAAACAACAAAAACCAGTATAGACTTGACCGATCGTGCTTTGGAGGCGATAATAAGCAGTGATAGTTTAGATAGAAAGGTTTGTGGTTGTTCAGTAAAGAAAAAAAGCAGAAGAAGCCGTCGCATTCCGCTTTCAAGGCGGTTTGTACAACACTTGACTGGGTAACGACGGCTTTTGTGCTGACTCTCGTTTTTATCGTCTTCGAGATGCAGGCATATACGATTCCCACCGGAAGTATGGCCGATACCCTTATGGGAGCCCACTTCAGGCTTCGGTGCGGCCAGTGCGGTCAGAGCTATAATTACGGTTTTACTCCGCAACAGTACGGATTTCCTGAGAATGTTACGCCGGGCTTCAATGTCCCCATCAAACATCCCGGCCCGATGTGCCCCGTGTGCGGATATTCATTGCCCCCTCAGGACTATGTACCCGTTACAAAGGGCGACAGGATATTTGTCAACAAGTGCATTTACCAGTTTATCGAGCCGAAAAGATGGGATGTGGTGGTATTTAACAGCCCGCTGGCCCCGCATATAAACTTTATCAAACGGCTGATCGCTCTGCCCGGCGAGACAGTTGAGATTATCGACGGTGATATTTATATCGATGGGCAAATCGAGGCTAAACCGATTAATGTTCAGCGGGAACTCTGGATGCCGGTTTATAATAACGAATATCTGCCGACGAACCCTGCCGAAGGGCAGTTTGAAGGTGGACGTATGTGGAAACAGCCGTTTGTCAACACGGAAGGGTCCGGATGGAAACTAAATATGGATGGCGCAAAGAAATTTATGCTCGACGGCAGCGGTTATAAAATTAATACCATAGAGTATAATTCAGGTGTGAGAGATTTTAAGGCGTTCTGCTCCCATAACGATTCGAGAATGATGCCCTCCATGCCGGTTTGCAGCGATTTGATGATACAGTTTTATTGCAGCACAAAAGACAGTGAAGGTAAAATCGGGGCCTCGCTCAGTAAGTATGCGGTACGATACACCGCGACAGTTGATTGGGCAGGCGAAATGGTAATTGAAAAAACGGAAAACGGCCAGGTTGTCCAGTTAGCGAAAAAGACGATTGCTGTACCGGATGGCAGTGGTGCGGTGTATTTTGAATTCGCAAATGTTGACCATCAGTTGGTTCTTCGCTTCGGGGATGAAAAACTGAAATACGAATTTGGAAGACTATTGCAGGATACGGGGCGAATTAGGGAAAGTATAAAGCCGGAAGTAACTATTCTTGGTGCCGGCTCCCTTGAACTGTCTGAAATTGAGATATACAAAGATATTCATTATGTCACCCTGAGAAGCAAAAACGGCATGAAGATTCAGCGGGCAGGGTATGGAAATCCATTTGAGCTTGGCGATGATGAATTCTTTGTACTCGGTGATAATACGGCAAATAGCGCAGACAGCAGATTCTGGGACAGGCTGGGCGACGGCAATAACGGCAGGCAATACTCTATGGGTGCGGTTCCGCGGGATTATCTTGTTGGTAAGGCGTTCTTTGTTTACTGGCCCGGCGCATTTGTTCCATTTAACGATTCAAAGGTGGCGAAAATCCTTGCCAAGAGTCGGGCCGGCAGTCTGCTGAAGATTGCACTTAATGTGCCATGTACAAGACGAATGAAGCTGATATACGGCAGCAGTACAAGAGAATACTAACTTAGAATACAGAATTCAGGAGACAGAAGTAAGAATTGCAGAATGGATTTGAAAAATCTGATGTAGTTGAAAATGCTCCTGCCGAGCAGTTCCAAAGGCGGCAGAATCCAGCTGTTCATGGCGCTGTAAACACACTTGAACTGATACTTGTGGCGATGATATTCGCATTCACCTTTCGCACATTCATTATGGAGGCATTTCAGATTCCGACAGGCAGTATGGCCCAGACCTTGCGAGGTGCACATTTTCACCTAAGATGCACCAAATGCGGATTCGAATATGATTACACTGGTGACTCGTACCTTCCGCCTCATCCGCAGTGCCCGAACTGTAGATATTATATGCCGGAGCCTGTTGCTGTGTCCATCTCGAACGGTGACAGGATATTTGTATTCAAATCCGGCTATCATTTCAATAAGCCCAAGCGGTGGGATGTTGCTGTCTTTAAGAATCCGAACGACCCAACAGAATCATACATAAAACGGATAATAGCCACCGGCGGCGAACGAGTTCAGATTATCGACGGCGATATTTATATAAACGGCCAAATTGCCCGAAAGCCCAAAAAAGTGCAGGATACCCTCTGGACATGTATCTATGATAACGATTATCATCCGTTTGACGGGCCTGTTGAAGTACGGAATGGCGGAGACGGCACGGAAGCTGAATTACTCTACCAGCCTTTCAGGAACAGAGACGGCAGCAATTGGAACCTGATTGCAGACGGATCCGTTGTCTTTGCACTCGATGGCGGCAACGATAAAATCAATACAATTTTTTATGATACTGATGCGGCGGGGCCAATCAGGGCAAACTATGCCTACAACGACAGCAAGAACCATCATCTCAGTCCGGTATGCAGCGACTTGAAGGTTTGTTTTTATGCCAGCAGCGATATGGGACAACCTGTTTTCGGGGCAATGCTTAGAAAATACGAGACAACCTACCTGGCAATGATTGACGCTAAGGAAGGGACGATGACTATCAGCAGCCGCTTAGGTGAGGATACAAGAGAATTGGCCGCCAGCCGAATCGCTCAGGTCAATATGACTTCGGGGATTCGTTTTGAATTTGCCAATGTTGACCATTTGCTGACGGTCAAGTTCGGCACTGAAAGTCTAAGTTATGATATCGGAAGGGATCAGGATGCTGCTGGACAGATAAAGGCCGATAGTCGCAACCCTGTCGAAATATTCGGGAAGGGGCAGATGCAGCTGAGGCACATAAGGATGTTCAGGGATATACACTATATCAGCAGCTACACAAAGCGGGCAGGCGCAGATGGACCGTTTGAACTTGAAGAAGATGAATTTTTCGTCTGCGGAGATAACAGCCCAGACAGTTTCGATTCAAGGATGTGGCAGAATAAGGGCAAAGGAAATAACTCAGTCACTTATAACAAAGGGGTGGTTCCGAGCGATTATCTGGTGGGTAAAGCGGTTTTTGTTTACTGGGCAAATGCCTCCAGACCGTTTGAGACGATGCTGCCTATTATTCCTGATTTATCACAGATCCGTTTCATACAGGGTAGCGGCAGGTAGTATCTGGTATTTGGGGGTTAGTAGCTGGTTTCGATTAGCGACTTCTTCAGCGGATCGTCGAAGTATCCGGCCAGGTCTTCTCTGAGTTTGGCAAGATATCTATTATCGACCCTGCCAAGCGGAGTATGGTTAATCTGCCACATACCCAGTATTTTCAGTGCGTATTCCTCTATCCAATCCTCTTTTGTTGCGGCAAGTATTGTCATAAGCAAGCAGTCTTCCGTATTACCAATTACCCCTATGTTATCGGTTGCAAGTGGATGGTTGCTTTAGTCAATTTTCACTTTTTTTTTGGACAAAAAAAGCCAATAGTTTCATTGACTTTTCTGGTTTGAACCGGTATATTGTTTTCAGGTGTCGGTTGCGGCGACGGAGAGCTGGGACGGCCTGGAATAATGGACATATATTGTAGAAGATAAGCAGTTTATGGTGGATACAAAAGAGCCGATAGAAGAGCGTTTCGAGGAAGTCGGAATTCTCGATGAAATGAAGAATTCATACCTCAACTACGCGATGAGCGTAATTGTTGCCAGGGCACTTCCTGATGTTCGCGACGGTCTGAAGCCTTCGCAGAGGCGAATTCTTGTCGCTATGAACGACCTGAACCTGGGGCCTCGTTCAAAGCACAGGAAATGTGCAAAAATCGTCGGTGATACCGGTGGTAACTATCATCCGCACGGGGATCAGGCGACTTACGGGACACTGGTCAGGCTTGGGCAGAACTGGTCGATGAGGTATACGCTTATCGATCCGCAGGGTAATTTCGGCAGTATCGATGCCGACCCGCCTGCTGCTATGCGATATACCGAGGCACGCTTCGCAGAGCCTGCAACGGATATTCTTGAAGATTTGAAGCTCGATACGGTCGATTATGTGCCCAACTATGACGAAACTCGCAGCGAACCTGTAGTACTCCCAGCCAAGTTCCCAAATCTTCTGGTAAACGGAACAAGCGGTATCGCCGTCGGTATGGCTACGAATATCCCGCCGCACAATGTTAAAGAGGTTTGCGATGCACTTATATTGATGATAGAGGATCCGAACTGCGGATTTAAGGATATTCTAAAGGTTCTCCCTGGGCCGGATTTCCCGACGGGAGGGATTATATGCGGCAGAAAAGGTATAATGGAGGCCTATGTAACCGGAAGGGGGCATCTGAGGGTTCGGGGCAAATTGACTGTCGAGACGAGTAAAAAGGGTCGGGATTCGATCGTTGTTACTGAGATACCCTATATGGTAGTCAAGACGACAATCGTTTCCAAAATTGCCGACTGTGTGCGAAACGGGCAAATTGATGAAATCGCCGATATTCGGGACGAATCCGACCGAAAAGGGATGCGTATCGTTGTTGACCTTAAAAGGGATGCAAACCCGGATATTGTTCTTAACAAGCTCTACCGGTTCACGCCGCTGCAGAGTACCTTTGCGATAAATAATGTTGCACTTGTTAATAACCGGCCTGAGACGCTCAATATCAGGCAGATGCTCCGGCTGTTTATCAATCATCGGATTAATGTGATACGAAGGCGGACACGCTTTTTGCTGAGAAAATGCAGAAACCGCGCACATATTCTTGAAGGGCTGATACTTGCGGTCAGTGATATTGATGAAATCATCAAGCTGATAAAGAGTTCGCCGGATGCTCCCGCAGCCAGGAAAAAACTGATGGAAAAGGCCCTGACTCTTGTAGAAACGGTGACGCTGCGGAAGATGCTTCCGGAATCATTCGTTACCGAAATGACTACGGGTGAGCATTACCTTAGCGGTCCGCAGGCAGATGCTATTTTGACTATGCAGCTCCAGAGGCTTACAGGTCTGGAAATCGAAAAACTCGCAAAAGAATACTGTGATTTGGCAGAGAAGATCGACAACTATGAGGCATTGCTGGCAAGCAAGGAGCTGCAGTTGGATGTTGTTCGCGAAGATGTTTATGAAATTAAAGAAAAATACGGCGACAAAAGGCGGACCCGTATAACTGACGACCTGACGGAAGATTTTAACGCAGAGGACCTTATCGCCGAAGAAGAAGTTCTGGTTATGATAAGCCACGGCGGCTATATCAAGCGAATGCCGATAGATACCTATCGCAAGCAGGGCAGGGGCGGTAAGGGAATTATCGGTTCGGGGACCAAAGATGGCGACTTCATCGAGCATATGTTCACCGCATCGACGCACGATTATCTGCTGGCCTTTACTTCCGGCGGGAAATGCCACTGGCTTAGAGTTTATAACGTACCGAATATGTCACGCCAGAGTAAGGGCAGGAACATTGTGAATCTGCTGAGCCTGCAAAATGAAAAAATCACATCCATAATTAATGTTCGTCAGTTCGACGACAGACAGCTTGTGATGGCTACACGAAACGGACTGATTAAAAAGACCGTGCTTTCGGCATACGGCCATCCTCGCTCCAACGGCGTTATCGCGATAAAGCTGGACGACTGTGACAATCTGATAGGAGTCGCACTGACCACCGGAGAAAACGATATTATACTCGGTACCAGCAATGGTATGGCGATACGGTTCAATGAGGCACAGGCAAGGTCGATGGGACGGGTCAGCAGGGGGGTCAGGGGTATCAAACTGAGGGAGACGGATTCTGTTGTTGATATGGTAATTGCTGAAGAAAACGCCTCGCTGCTGACGGTTAGTGAAAATGGTTTCGGTAAAAAGACAAAGCTCAAAGATTATCGAACCCAGTCCAGGGCGGGCTTGGGGCTGATAAATATCAAAACCACTGCAAGAAACGGAAAGGTCGTCGCCATGAAAGCCGTTGACGATGACGATGAACTGATGATGATAACAGCTAATGGTATGATTGTTCGTACGGGACTTGAGGAAGTTCGTGCGATTGGGCGAAACACATCAGGCGTACGGCTGATAAGGCTTAAGGGCGACGACAAACTCGTCGCGGTGGAAAGACTGGCAAAAGAGCAGCCCGATGACGAAAAAAGCGAAGAGTAAAACGGCCCAAACACCGGCAAGAGCTGTCTGTATTATCGCCGGCAAGGATAAGTATCTTGCGGGCCGGTGCTGCAGAAAGCTGCTTGATGAGATTCTGCCGGACGAAGAGGAAAGGGCGATGGCACTTTTTCAGCCGCGCAGTGATAAGGTGGCGGTAAGTGAGGTCTTTGATGAGTTGCGAACACTGCCGTTTATGGCCAAAAGACGGGTTGTGCTGATTAAAGATGCTGACAAATTCATCACCGATAACAGGGGACTTCTGGAGAAATATTTCGATAAACCATCGCCAAGCGGAACCCTTATTCTTACCGTCAACAGTTGGCCAAAGAATACCAAACTCGCCAAAAAGCTGACTGCCATGGGTAGCGGCGCACAGCTCTTTGAAATTAGCGAAATCAAAGCCAATCGTCTGCCGGCTTTTGTTATTGATTATGCCCGTTCAAAGCACGGCAAGAATATTTCCAGCAATACGGCATATTTGCTGGTCGAATTTGCAGGGCTCGATTCCGGCAGGCTAGCCAGCGAAATCGATAAACTCGCGGTCTTCGTCGATGAGGAAAAGACAATTACCGTAGAACATATTGAGGCACTTATCGGTCATAACAGGATGTTTAACGCCTTCGGTGTGATTGACGCAATAACTGCGGGAAATACCGCCGCGGCGGTAGGGCGATTGAGAAATATGTTTGAGACCGATAAAAATGCCGACTACACAACTGTCGGTGCGTTTGCATATCATTTCCGAAGGATGTTTAACGCAAAGGCCATGCTTGAAAAGGGGGCCGCGCAGGGGCAGATTGCCGGCAAACTTCGTATCTTTTATAACAGTGATGCGTTTTTTGCTTCGCTAAGAAGGACTACGCTGCCGACGATTGGTAATATAATTCAGCAGCTCGGCAGGATTGATTACGAGATAAAGACGGGCCAGGCAAGCAGCAGAGTTGCTATGGAAAAACTTGTGATGTCTCTGGCGCCGACGAAAAAATAGGTTTTTTCCCCATTAATCCCCGAAAAAATCCAACAGAACCGGTTTTTTGGTTATCCAAAACGACTTTTTTCCCGATACAGCGACTGCGGGTAGCTTCGTACGGTGTACCTGTAGCCCGTTTTGATTTGTAAACTGTAAACAAGGCTTATGTGGTAAAATCGGGGATGGGAGATAAGCTCCTTGACAAAGTCGCCAAGCTCGGTCTTCTGAAAATCGTAAAGGTACAGAGGGATTATGCGGTTGGTTGAGAGAAGGCATTTTCATCCATCTGGAGTCCGTACAAAACCATGTGAAATTGGAAGCAAAAAAGTTTTTGCATTCTTACTGCACAGCACTTATATTTACTGTGCGATTGATAGGTTAGCAGAGGGATTGGTATGACGGCAAGGATACCGAAAATAGTGGTCATAGGGCCATCCTACATTGATACGGCCATTAAGTGCGCTCAGTTCCCCCGGCCCAGCCAGACCGTGGAGGGTGCGGCGTTTTCGTGCAGCCCGACGGGAGCTGGGCCGAATCGTGCCGTTGAGGCGGCATTGTGCGGCTGCGAGGTGTATCTGATCAGCAAAGTGGGGGATGATACATTTGGGCGATTGGCAAAGGATAGTCTTGTCTCTCAGGGTGTTAATACGGATTTCGTTTATACCGCACAGGCAATGCATACCGGTGCCGTTGTTACTATTGTTAATTCGCTCGGTGAGAATATGAGTTGTATTTCGCCAGGTGCCAATCGGGCACTGGGGACAGATGAACTTGCCTGTGCCGCAGCGGAACAGTTAATCGGTTCGGCAGATTTGTGCCTGATACATGCGGATTTGCCTTATGAGGTCGTTGCTACCGCTATCAGATTGTCAAGCATATACAAAACCAAGATAATTCTTGAGACAAAGCTGCCTCTTAATGATTTGACTGGAGCAGGGAATATTGACTTGCCAAAGGAATTTTACTCCGTGAATATTCTTGTCCCGGACTTGGGCGATCGTTACGCGGTCGCAGATATTGGTGCTGGAAATGTTCATAAGCTCAAGCGGATCGGTTCAGAGCTGGTTGCCAGGGGTATGGAATCGGTTGTAATGAAGATGGGTATGAGGGGCAGTTTTATTTCTGACGGTGAGGGCACGGCACATATACCGGGTTTTGACGTTGAAATGGTTGACCATACCGGATGCAGTGATGCATTTGCAGGAGCTTTAGCGGCGGCGTGCGGGTCAGGTGACCGATTAGAAAAAGCGGTGAGATTTGCCTCGGCGGCAGGTGCGTTGGCATGTAGTAAATTCGGTGTACAGGATGCGCTGCCGTCAAAGGAACAGATACTTACATTTCTGCTTGATGATCCGGACTGATTTATACAAACTGACCGGCGGTCAGCTTGAGAGTGTAAAGTGCAAAGCGTAAATTTATGCCTTAGGTATATTTAATTTTTGAGTTTAATTAATATGGCGTACCAGAGAGAAAACCAACGAGTAGTAGCGACTGAAATCCTGCAGGCAATTGCCAGTGGCGAGGATGTCAGGCTGGATAGATGTACAGTTACAGGCCAGCTCGATGTCAACAGACTGTTCGTAAAGGAAGAAAACTTTGATACATCTGCTCTGTCGGTTACTGAAACGGACGATACAAGTGCCGTTGAGTTGGTTTCGCTGTTGTCGTTTGACGGCTGTACTTTTGAGGATAACGTTTGTTTCGCACCGCCATGGGACAGAACCAGCAAGTTGAAGGTTCATTTCAAGAGGGACATTATGTTCAACTCTTCTGTCTTTTGCAGTCAGGTGAGGTTCAGCAAGGCTGTCTTCGCAGGGCTCGCCGGATTTGATGGATGTTCGTTCAACGCAATCAGTACATTCAGGGATGCAGTCTTCTGCGGGAGGGCACTGTTTAGAACAGTAACATTCAATGGTTATGGCCTGTTCGATGGATGCTCATTCGCAAAAGAGGCGAGGTTTACAAATGCATGCTTTGCTCGTGGAGGGAACTTTACAAAGGTCAGATTCGGCTCAAAGACGGATTTTGCAGGGGTTCATTCAACGAGTAAATCTGTCCCGGTCTATGAATCGGTTAAATTCGTAAAACGACTGCACGGTGTTGACGAGACATTCTGGCGGTTCATAAAACAGGCCTCGCAGGAGGCAGGTTATTATCAATTGGCTGGCGAAGCATTTTACAGTGAAAGATGTGCAAATCTTTGTAAGAGGTTTTTCGGAACAAATTACGATACGCTTCCGAGGCCGAAAAAAATTGCCAGACTTGCAACCGGAGCAAGGTTACTGCCGGAACTTGTATTCGGAAGACTGCTGTTCGGATATGGGGAACGACCGATAAGAATTCTTGTTACCGGCGTAATCGTTATCCTGTTGTGTGCGATACTTTATGTCCTGCCGGGTTCCGGAATAGTCTGTCGTGATATAAGTTTGGACAAACCGGGCCTTATGGATGGGTTATATTTCAGCATAACGACTTTTACAACCCTTGGTTTTGGCGATATTTACCCAAATCCAGACCATCTGCCTACAAGGGCGCTGGCAATGTTTGAGGCGGTGTGCGGGGCGTGCCTGATGGCATTGTTTATCGTTAGTCTGGCTAAACGCTATTCCAGAGGTTAAGTTGTGTTTTTTTGATAAGGTTACATTTTGAAATTTCCGAAATAAACGGAGGGGATATTTCAAATGAGATCAGGAAGTTTTAGTTTTATAGTATTTTCTGTTTTGCTGATTCTGACGGCAGCGGAAGGTGGGTCTGCTGAATCGCCATCAGAGCATCCCAGCGGTTTGGTGCTGAACAGCCTGGCCGATTACCTCGACTATACTCAGGACCACAACCGGCAACTCCGGAGTGCAATGGCCCGGCTTAAGGGCGTTCTTGGCAGGCTGCCGAAGGCAGGTCGTCTGCCAAATCCAAAGGTTACATACGGAGACTCAATGGAGGAGATTCAGTTGCTTCATACAAATCTGATACCGCAGAGAAATACATTCGGCCTGACGCAAACCATCCCATGGTTCGGCAAAAGAGGTATAGAGAAAAATTCGATGTCATTGCAGGCAAGGGCCGAGTTGAAAAGGTACGAGGCAGTATCACTGAAGATTTTCAGTGAGGTTAGAGCGGCATTTTACGAATATGCTCACCTCCAGCGAAGCGGCGATTTGATAGCCGAGGCCATAGAACAGCTTCAGTTATCGCCATCGCATAAAGCAGCAGCTGAAGACAGGTTGACTAAGGCACTCACCGAACGCACAGAGATTGTTGCTCGGTTAAATCGCATGCTGAATCGCCAGGCCGATGCCGATTTGCCAGACCCTGCAGCGGAGCCGTTTGAACTCAAAAAAATTAATAGGGAAAATTTCATTGCAAAATTACTGGTTGCTAATCCTGAGTTAACCGCTATTGATATGGAGATTGCTGCGATCCAAAGCAGTCTGAAACTTGCGGACAAAAAACGCTATCCCGTTTTTGCCGTTGGCCTTGATCTTGTGCAGACCGATGATGCGCCGCACACAGGGCCCGATGGTTCGGACGACGACCCTGTTGTGGCGATGATTTCACTAAGCCTGCCTGCGGCTGCGAACAATTCAAAACAATTACTCCGGCAGAAAAGGGCGAAGCTAAGGCAGGCGATAGCAGGAAGAGAGCGCTTCCAAAACGACCTGACGGCACGGGCATCAAAGCTTCTTTTTGAATTTGAAGACAGTGCCGGAAGGCTCAAAAAGCTGAGAGAAGTACTGATTCCGAAGGCGGAAAATAAGGTTAAAACCAGCCAAACATTTGTACAAAAGGGTGATACAGATTTTAACGCACTGGCAGATGCGCGGACAAAGCTGCTGGATTTACAGCTCAATTGCGACCGTGTCCTTGCCGATAACCTCCAGACTCTTGCGGCTCTGGAGATGCTTGTTCCGCCCTGTGATGTTTGGGAGGGGGTGTATTTGAGCGCAAATTCGACAAACCATCCGCCGGATGATGAATTTTCCTCAATAGCCCGTTGACATCACTCCGATTACCATTACAATGCACTGTCCCTGAGATTGCTATCTGAGGGTTGGATCATCGTTGCCCCCATCGTCTAGTGGCCTAGGACGCCGGGTTCTCATCCCGGTAACAGGAGTTCGAGTCTCCTTGGGGGTATCAAAAAACCTTATTATTGCATTGTCAGCAAGGTTTTTTTACAACAATAACTGCTAATGTTGTAATGAATGTTGTATTTTTTCATGAAATCTCTCTATGCCCTTCTGAGTCATTAATTGGCATTAGGCTACCCCAACCATAGGCGACACAACTTGTCCAAATCCTGATCCAAATCTGAGCCAGAATCAGAGATCATAGCCAACAATCATTCTTCCAATTATTCCAGGCGAACACCTTTTACCTTATACCAATTGAGGTATTATTGAATAAGCAGATAATGTATGGTAGTCTTTTGGCATATCAATGGAGTATCGAAAATGTCGAATATAACTAAAAATCTCTTCCTATCGACTCTACAATGCCCCACCTACGGCTAAGCCTCCGTTATTTATATCCCTAACCCTCTATATCAAGATCATTAAATCCCCACATCCATAATCCAACAGCAAATTTGAGGGGATTAACATTATACTGACTACATTTACCAAGAAGGAATTCTTTAATTACATCATAGTCTTCATCATTACATCCTAACCTTTGAGCCATTTTAGCTACCCAAGTATCTATTGGGAATGCCATTTCATAATCTTCTGATATTATTCCTAAATTCATTAATCCTATATCTCTGATAATCAAACCTGCAAGTTTGTCTGCTATGGCCCTAATCTTTATTAGTTCTCTATATGCCTTTCCAATACTATCATTTTCGATAGTATGTTTAAGGTAGGAATAGATATTTCTCTTTTCTTCATTAGAAATTAGTTTCAATACATCTAAAACCATCATCACATCTTCATCATTGCCTAAAAATAATTCTTTTTCATAAATGTTTTCATCCCACCTTACTTCAACAACTTTTGGAGTAATTAAGAGTTTTACAAGTGGATTATTATTTGCTACTTCTTTTTGAAAATCATCATGAGTGATACTATTACCTAATCCTATTTTTTACCTTTTTTGAAGTTTAGCAACCATCTTTTGCCGTAATATTCACGAAATGATTTGAGTTGGGAATAACAAATATCTAAATCCCCATTGATAGAAAAATAGTCTTTTAGTATGCTTACTGCAAAATAGTAATATTCATTTGATAAGGTGTCTTGCCTCCCTCTCATAAATGAATGTGCAAAAAAGAACTTTAATGCTTCCCACCAATTGGTTGACAATACCTCATCATCCCACTCTTCAAGATAGTCTCTACAATAGTCATCCCCATAAGATTCAATTTTTCTTATTATTTCTTGTTCATTCATTTTCTTTTCCGATCTCCCAACTCCCTCTCATCTACTTCCTAAAATAATTCACTACCCACAATATAACTGTCAATACTATTGATATAATTATACAACTAACTATTGGAAAAAACACCTTCCAATTCTTACCTCCAATTTCTATATCTCCAGGCAGTTTGAATAGTCCTATTTTCCCCAAAAAGATTATTATTACTCCTATTACTGAAATAGTAATTCCAGTTATGAGTATTAGTTTGCCGAAGTTTTGTGGTTCTAAATTAGGCATTATATTAGAATACTCAATTTAGAAAGAAATGCAATAGTGGGAGTAGTTGAATAGTGGAGCAAAATAATCCCTAATTTTGAGGAAATTGTTGATTTATTGGGGGGAGTGGGGTAGGATTGGGAGAAATAATGGCTAAGAAAAAACAATCCATTTATGAAAATATACCTCCTGCCAAAAAAGCATGGATCACTATTGCTTTGACAATAATTTTAATAGGATGTTCCCAAGATCCTCGACTATTAGCTCTTAAGCATTTTGAGCAAAATAAACTCCTAAACTCATCAGAAAAGTCTTATGCAACAAAGTTCCTTCTCTTTATGTACAAGCATTATGAGAGAGAGGGTAATGTTACTATTACCCCAAAAGAATTAAACTCACAAAACTATAAAAAATGGGGAATTGGACCCTACAGAGAATTTCATCGAGCAGAAATGGCATATATAGTCAATATTGACAATATGGTGAAAATATGGCAAGTTTACAATAATATTAATCTCAATAAACTGAGTCAGTCAGAACAAAAATATCTTAAAGTAGTCCATAATAAATACGGTTCAAATCCCTCTATTGCTGATCTGACTACTATAGACATGAGTGGATTTTTCCCAGAAGATACTGAACTTTACGATATGGTATTTGAGATGGTAGAATTCATCTTTGACTTACATAAAGTTGATGATTTTGTAATTATATTTATACACAGAATAGATCGACAGGCATTGATATAAATATTCCAGCACTTTATTGCTTGAACATATAAAAGAAAAGATGAGATTATTGAGGTCTATCTTATGGCAAAGAAAAAATCATCCAGCATCGAAAGACAACTAAAATATCTTACAACAGAAAAAGGCAAAGCTACTACCGCCAGATATAAGGCTAAACCATCTAAAAAATTATCCTTATTCCAACTATCTCTTCTTCGCCAATTAAAAAATAATGGAACAATTAAGGTAACAACAGACAGGGGACTACAGGCGGTAATGCTCGATAAGAACAATAAAGTCAAACAAAATCGTATATTCATAAATACTATAGAACTTCTTAGTTCTGATAGTGGAAGAGGCAAATTTCTTAAAGTAATTAGTAAAACAAAAGATGAGATTATTTATGGAATTTCAAAGAAAGGTTTACAGGTTCTCGAAAAAGGAGTAAGAAAAGGATAGGATGGGATGATGTATGGGCAGAAGCAAGAGAATCCATAAACCTTAGAGAATGTTAAAATTACCTCAATTGTGCTTTGAAAATACCACATTTTCAGGGTAATAGCAAGGAAATAATGTTGTAAAAAATGTTGTAAAACGGGATATTTTAGGGAGTTTTGAGATGCTCCTGTGGAGTTCGAGTCTCCTTGAGGGTAGTCCTTTTTCAGCGTTGATTCTATATCACTTTTGTCCAAAATAATGATTTTACAAGACAGCTGTTTAATTAAATCGGGCTTATTGGAAGATAAAAGCCTATTCTGGCAGCATTTTTTTGGACAGCAATGATATTATGAGTTAGCACGGAGGGGTTCCTGAGTCGGAAAGGATAATAATTGCATTGGATTGATTGGCTTGTTATTGGCGTTTATTTTGCAGCTTTGATCGTGGTTGTCTGGTGGTCCTCAAGAAAACAAGATACGACGGAGGACTACTTTCTTGCCGGGCGAAATATAGGCTGGTTTGCGGTTGGTGCTTCGCTATTTGCTTCAAAATTAATGGCAGAACAAATATAGCTTTTCACGAATATTGCTTAAAAATGAACTTAGAAAGCTTGAGTTTTCGAGACGGATTTGGTAATCTATCGCAAAAGAGGCTCAGTGGCGCAAGCTGGGCAGAGATATACAATTTTACGTAGTTTAATCCCGGATAAATCATATACTGACAAATTGTTAAATTGGGATGTTTTAATGGATAGGCGCTGTTTTTTAAAGTTTGCAGGCGCAGCATCTTTAGGTGTATCTTTGTCGGGTTGCGCGTCTGTTCAGAAGCGAGAACGGTCCTATACCAACTTCGTGATCATCTTTACTGACGATCAGGGTTATGCCGATGTCGGCTGTTATGGTGCAAAGGGGTTCACCACCCCAAACCTCGACGCTATGGCCAAAGACGGCGTTCGGTTCAGCGATTTCTATGTATCGCAGGCGGTGTGCAGCGCATCGAGAGCGGCGCTGATGACGGGATGTTACTCTAACCGTGTGAGCATCTTGGGTGCGCTGTTCCCTGGTAATGATCATGGTCTTAATCCAGACGAGGATACCATCGCCGATGTTTTGAAAAAGAGGGGATACACCAGCGGGATATTCGGCAAGTGGCACCTCGGCCATCACAAGAAATTCCTGCCGCTGCAGCAGGGTTTTGACGAATACCTCGGCCTTCCATACTCCAACGATATGTGGCCGGTTGATTTTGACGGGACACCGGTCACAAAGGAAAATCCCGGGTCGAAAAAGCATAAGCTGAAGTATCCGCCGCTGCCGTTGATCGATGGTGACGATGAGGTTACCATAATACGTACGCTGGACGATCAGGCAACGCTTACCACTCGATACACCGAGCGGGCGGTTGGATTCATCGAAAAGAATAAAAACAAGCCGTTCTTTCTTTATGTGCCGCATTCTATGCCGCATATCCCGCTTGGCGTCTCCGATAAGTTCAAGGGCAAAAGTGAGCAGGGTATGTATGGCGATGTGATGATGGAGATCGACTGGTCGGTTGGCCAGATACTCAAGAGCCTCAGGAAAAACGGCCTTGACGATAATACGCTGGTTATCTTCGCGACCGATAACGGGCCATGGTTGAATTTTGGTAACCACGCAGGCTCGGCATTGCCGCTTCGCGAGGGCAAGGGTACGATGTGGGACGGCGGAGCGAGGGTTCCCTGCATCATGCGATGGCCTGGTAAGATAAAACCAAACACTGTCTGTAAGAAGATGGCGTCAACACTGGATATATTACCGACTATCGCCGGGATCGCCGGTGCGCCGCTGCCGGAAAAAAAGATCGATGGGGTGAACATCCTGCCGCTGCTTGAGGGTAAAGACGAGAATCCTCGTGATGTATTTTGGTTTTACTATGGAAATGCACTCCAGGCCGTACGGCAGGGCCGCTGGAAGCTGCATTTTCCGCATTCTTATCGCAGCTATGAGGGCGTTGAGCCCGGCAAAGATGGATACCCTGGACCATATGCCAAGGGCAAAACAGGGCTGGAGCTTTACGATCTTAAAAACGATATCAGCGAAAAGAACAATGTGATCGATCAGCATCCGGATGTCGTGGTACGCCTCGAAAAACTCGCGGAAAAGGCCCGCCGCCAACTTGGTGACAGCCTTACGAAACGAAAAGGCTCAGAAGTAAGGCCCGCGGGGCAATTATAGTGTTAATGGTTTTGTAAATAATATACTAATGAATTTTAAGATAGGGATATTTTATGAAGAGACGTGATTTTTTAAAGGTTGGTGCCGGCCTCGTCGGTTTTCCGTATTTTATTCCATCCTCGGCATTGGGCAAGGCCGGGGCGGTTGTTCCGAGCGATCGTCTTGTGATGGGGGCTATCGGTGTCGGCTCTATGGGCAGAGGAGACCTTAGTGGTTTTCTGAATAAAAGCGAGGTTCAGGTCGTGGCTGTTTGCGATGTGGATTCGAATAATAACGATCGGGCAAAAGGGATGGTCAATAAGCGATACGGCAATGAAGATTGTGCGACTTATGGTGACTATCGCGATCTGATCGGGCGCGGCGATCTTGATGTCGTGATGCATGCCTTACCCGACCATTGGCACGGAATCATATCGGTTGCGTGCGCTCGGGCCGGGCTTGACATACATGGCCAAAAGCCGCTTGCCAGAACGATCAAGGGTGGGCGGGCGATATGCGATGCAATCAAGCGTTACGGAAGGATATGGCAGACAGGAAGCTGGCAACGGTCGCAGAGAAGTTTTCATCATGCGGCAGAGCTGGTGTATACGGGCAGGATCGGTAAAGTAAAATATGTCGAAGTTGGTTTGCCGAACGGCAGAGGCAGCGAGGTTTTACCTGTTACACCGGTCCCAGCAGGTATGAATTATGATATGTGGCTCGGGCCCGCACCGTGGAGGGAGCATGTTAGTCTTAATGGCAGAGGCGGATCGGTGCATTGGAACTGGCGCTGGATTATGGATTACTCCGGCGGTCAGCTTACCGACTGGGCGGGACATCATATCGATATCGCTCACTGGGGGCTTGGCTTCGATAGCGCCGGGCCGGTTGAGATCACAGATGCAAAGGGTGAATATCCAAAAGAAGGCACCTATGACGTCCCTACGGCGTATAAGTTCAGGTGTAAGTATGCCAACGGCGTTGAGATAGTGGTGGCCAACGATGCCCAGCAGCCGCACGGCAGGGGAACCCGGTGGTACGGCCAGGACGGCAAGTGGATACATGTTCGCCGCGGCAAGCTAAGTGCCAGTTCGGATTCGATATTAAAAGAGGTCATCGGCCCGGAAGAGAAAGGCCTCTATAAGAGTCGGGACCATTTGCAGAACTTTATTGACTGCGTCAAAAGCCGCAAGGAAACGATAACTCCGGCAGAGACAGCTCATCGCTCGATAAGTGTCGGCCTGCTCGGCGAGATCGCGATGCTTACGGGTAAAGATCTCAAGTGGGACCCGGAAAAGGAAGTGTTTACCAATGACGAGATCGCCAACCGTTACCTCTCCAGGCCGATGCGGGCTCCATGGCATCTGTAATAATTTCAAAATCTTAATTTTAATTAATAAGGAATAGACGGATGAATCGTTTTGCAAAAAATGTTGTTGTGTTGCTTGTTGTCAGCTTTGTATTTCATGCGATCAGCGGGTGTGCTGAAAGTGAGAAAAAAATCACCAAGGCTGAGCCTAAGGTGGAAACACAGGCGGTGAGTGTTAAGGAAAAGGTGGAAGCAGAACCTGCGAAACCTGCGAAACCTGCGAAACCAAAGCGGGTGGTGAGTAAAGCCGATCTGGCGAAGATGAGAGCGGCGATGCCTAAAAAGGCCGCTGTGCAACCTAAGGCGGCGCGTAAGATGCTGGTGTTTAGTTTGTGCAAGGGTTTTAAGCACGGCAGTATTCCGTACTGGTCGAAGGCTCTTACTATTATGGGTAGGAAAACGGGCGCTTTCAAGGTTGTTCATAGTAAAGACATGAGCGTATTTAATGCGGCCAATCTGGCGAAATTTGATGCGATCTGTTTTAATAATACGACCAAGCTGGTTCCGGACGCTGCTCAGCAAAAAGCGATCATGGATTTTATAAAGGGCGGCAAAGGGATAGTCGGTATTCACGCGGCGACGGATAATTTTTATGAGTGGCCCCAAGGCAATATGATGATGGGCGGGGTGTTTACGGGGCATCCGTGGACGGCCGGGGGGACGTGGGCCGTTAAACTCGACGATCCGAAGCATCCATTGATGAAGATGTTCGGGGGTAAAGGATTTAAGATCAACGACGAGATCTATCGCACTTCGCCTCCTCAGTATTCCAGGAGCAATCAGCGAGTTCTGATGAGTCTTGATATGTCGGATGAGACAACGAAAAACACCAAAGGTGTTAAGCCCGACGATATGGATACAGGTATCACCTGGGTCAAGTCGGTTGGTAAGGGACGGCTCTTCTATTGCTCTTTGGGTCATAATAATCATCTCACCTGGAACAAGCCGGTGCTGGAACATTACCTGGCGGGCATCCGGTTTGCGATGGGCGATATTAAGGCCGATACCACTCCTGTAAAGCCTGCCTCCGGCGATCTGTCAGAAATTAAAGGCCTCGACGAAGTTCTTGCTGCGGTTGCAGAATATGAAGATGGCCAAAGTCGGGCCGCACTTGTCAAGTTTGAAGAAATCGTTCATCAAGCGTCCTACGATGAGTCAAAAAGGACCGCTCTCGAAGTGAAGCTTATAGAGTTTCTCGCCGGCGATACGACCAAAGCCGCCAAACAGTTTATTTGTCAGCAGCTTGGTTTGATAGGCTCGTCGGCGTCGGCGGATTTACTGGGCAGGCTGATCATTGACGAGTCGACCAGTGATATGGCCCGTTATGCCGCAGAGCGTATACAGGGTGCCGAGATAGATACCATGTTGATCGATGCGGTGCGTAAGACCAGCGGTAATATTCGTATCGGTATCATTAATACCCTTGGCGTCAGAAAGACGGCGGCGGCGGTTGCGGCGATCGCTAAAATGATAAATGCTTCCGATGAAAAATTGTCTTTGGCAGCGATCGAAGCTCTTAAGCGGATCGGTAATGCCGAGGCGATGGGTGTTCTGGCAAAGAAGAAAGATGTTTTCAAGGGCATGCTTCATGAGGCGGTAATGGATGCGTATCTAAGCTGCGTCGATGGATTGCTTGCAGCTGGTGAGACTGAAAAAGCCGCAGCAGCTTATAAGCAATCTTACCAGTTGGTTGAAAGCGCCCCGATACGCATTGCGGCGGTTCAGGGCATGCTCAACGCAGCTGGCGAAAACAAGGGCGGTATTATACTTGATGTGCTTAAAAGCGATGATAAGGCTGCCCAGACAGTCGTACTTTCTGCCGTGCGCCAATTAAAGCCAGCGGCGATCGAACCGATACTGGCAAAGTTTGACAGTTTATCCGATGCGGGTAAAGTACAGTTGATCACAGCGGTCGATCAGATGAAGACCGAAGCGGTGCTTGCGACGGTTGTTAAGGCGGCGTCGAGCGAAAGCCAGGCACTGCGTCTGGCGGCGATCAAGGCACTCGCGTTTGTCGGCGACGGCGAAAGTGCAAAACTGCTTGCCAAAATCGCGGCAAATTCGAAAGCCAGTGAGCGGAACACAGCGAGAGCCTCTTTGTACAGCCTGGCTGCTGAAGGAGCAAACGAAGCAATTCTTGCGTCTTTTGAAGGTGCCGATGCGGGCGTTAAAATAGAGCTGCTCAGGGCTGTCGCAGCGCGAAAGATCGATAATAGTAAGCAGGTACTTTACAAAGGGATCCATGATAGTGACCCAAAAGTTTGCATAGAAACTTTAAGGACAATAAGTGTTACACAAAATGTTGAGCTGGTTAAACTACTGGATGTTTTGACAAAGGCGGAGATGGCTCCGGAGCGTAGCCAGGTGGCCAAAACTATCGTTACAATTGTAACTGCCAAAGGTGATACGACCGAAGACACTATGCAGATCGTCGAACTGATGCCTCATTTTAAAACGAAAGGTGTTGATACTGCTGCATCTGCTTTGCGAATACTGGGCAGGATTGGCAATGACCGCGGGTATGACACGCTTATCAAGGCCCTGTCCGGCAAAGACAAAAAGATACAGCGGGCAGCTATAGATGGTTTGAGTCAATGGCCCGATGGAAAAGCGGCAAAAGCTTTAAAGAAGATTGCTTTGGGTGGTTTGAACAAGCAGAATGAAGTGATGGCTTTTCGCGGTTTTGTTGACCAGTTGGGCAAGATTAAAGGTGCCCAGGCGATTCAACTCTATGCCGAGGCGATGGAAATCGCTCCCAATGATGGTGAAAAGCGCAGAGTTCTTTCGGCTCTTGCCAGGAAGCCGAATATCCAGACGCTTGAAATCGCTCTTGATCATATTGAAGCTCCCGAGTTAAAAAGCGAAGCTGAAGCTGCTGTTTTAGATATCCTGAATAACATGGATACCCCAATTGACGGTAAGGCGCTGCCGGTTCTTCTAAAAGCAAAAAGCAAAGTAACTAATGATGCCATTGAAATGAAACTTGATAACCCTAAGTTATTTGGCGGTGAGCTGGAGTCTGTAGGGGGCGATCTTTCAGCTTGGGCCAAGCCTTTGGGTCAGTGGGAAGTTGCCGGCAAGGTGATAAAAAGCCCTGATGATGAAACAAAACTTTCCGCTGAAAAGGGCACCGGTGTTATTTACAATGGCCCGAATGGCCGGACAAAGAACCTGCTGACTAAGGAAAAGCATGGTGATGTTACGGCGCATATTGAGTTTATGGTGCCGAAAGGGTCGAACTCGGGCATTTACTTTATGGGCCGGTATGAGATACAGGTCTTCGATAGCTGGGGCGTTGCAGACCCGCAGTATTCCGATTGCGGTGGGATATACCGAAGATTAAAAGATGCCAAAGGTTCTGAAGGACGGGCGCCTCTTGTAAACGCCAGCAAGGAGCCCGGCTGGTGGCAGAGCTTCGATGTGGTATTTAAGGCGCCGAGATTCGATGAAAACGGCAAAAAAATCGCAAACGCCATGTTTGTTGAGGTATATCATAATGGTAAACTGGTCCAAAAGGACCAGGAAGTTACCGGTATGACTTGCTCCGGGGCGTATCCTGTAGAAGAACCGACAGGGCCGCTGATGCTTCAGGGAGATCACGGGCCGGTTGCCTATAGGAATATTTATCTAATAAAGGGCGCCGATGGCGAGGGAGAGCCTGCAGCCGGCGGTCGTGCGGATTGGCGTGAGCCTTTGGGGCAGTGGAAAGTTGTCGAGCTCAATAAACAAAAACTTACAATCAAGCTGAATCAAGCCGAACTGCTCAGTTATCAGCAGCAACCTCTGGTAGATCCAATTGGCGGTGAGAAATTTAAGGGCAGCAATTTTATTCATCCACTCAAAACTCTTTCGGGTTTCACATTGACTCAAAGCCAGCCCAAAGACCACTTACACCACTTCGGTCTGTGGTGGCCATGAAAGTCTATCATTGTCGACGGGCGAAAAATAAACTGTTGGGAACTGCAGTCCAATGAGGGCCTCGTTCAGGCCAGGCGGATTCTTGAACATAACTCAAAACAGGATATCGCATTCTTTGCCGCCGAGAGTGAATATCTCGACCGCACGGCGCCTGCCGGCCCGCAGGTGGTTCTGCATGAAAAACTTAAAGTGCAGGTTGAAAAACCTGTTGATTTCCCCGCACATGGATACTTCCTTAACCTGTCGATTACCAGCCGTTGCGCAACAGAGGCTCCGGTCGAAATCGTCAAGTACCGCTATAGCGGCTTTTCCTTTCGGGCCACTGAATCGTGGAACAAAAATAACAGCACGGTGCTGACCAGCGAAGGAAAAGACCGGTATACATCAAATTTCAGTCGTGCCAAATGGGTGTCTGTTCAGGGCGATGTGCCAGACGGCGGCAAAGCTGGCATCGTGCTCATGAGCCATCCGGATAACCGTGATCATCCTCAGCTGCTTCGCACATGGGGCAAGCTGCATAATGGTTCAGTATTTATCAATTTCAATCCTGTGCAGAAAAGTCCCTGGAGGTTTGAGCCAGGCAATGATTATACACAGCGATATCGACTATTTGTGTATGATGGTGTGGTTACTGCCCAGCAAACCGAAGAACTCTGGCAGGATTATGCCGGTGCCTCTAAGACCAGGAAATAACAAAAGCAACTATTGTCTTAGTGCTGCAGTAGCGGCCTGTTCCTGTTCGTTCTTTAGAAGAATTGTCGGTTTTACCAATATCAACAGCACCTGCTTGTCTTTGACTTCACTCTTGTTGGTAAAGAGTCGCCCGATGAATGGTATGCTCTTTAAAATGGGCACACCGGACTCCAGCTGCGTTTCGCCCGCAACGGTCTGGCCGCCAAGAAGAATGGTGCTTCTGTCAGGTATCATTACCCTTGTTGTCACGATGGTAAACTCCGTTGTCGGTACCTCAAAGGTGTTTTCAACTATCTCACCTTCAAAGGCGGCTTTGGCTATGAGTGGTTCGAGTGCGAGCAGTTCGTTGCGATATGCCGAAATATTCAGAATAACATACTTTTTGTCGGTGGTTATGGTAGGGGTAACACTCAGCCGCACGCCGGTGGGAATGTTTTCGATAGTACGATCCCAGTATGCAGTGTTAACAACAGTGTTCTCTCCTGCGGTAGCGGTATCGGTGATAAGTTCAACATCCTCAATATAGTTCTGATTCTTGATGATGTTCATTGTTCCGGTTTCGTTGTTCATTACCATTATTCTTGGAGCGGTCAGAACCTTGGAGTCCTTATGCATCTGGGTTGCACGGATGATAAAATTGACACTGAGGTCATCGAGAATACCGGAATAAGTAAAGTCAAGACCCAATGCGGTGTTTGTGTTGCCGCCGAGACTTCCAGCCACTGAGGTTTTCGTTGGTACGACCCCGCCGTACGAGTCGGTGGTGATGTTTAGATTGTCTCCTACGCCCATCAGCGGCGAGCCATCATTAAAATGACTGCCAAGATTTATACTAATATTGGTATCGACACCGATATCTTCAAGGAAATGTTCACTGACAACGAGGAAACGCGCCTCGATAGCAACCTGCTGGCCGAGTTGAGCGGTCATTTCTTTAAGAAACAGGTCGATTTGTTCATGCACCTCCGGTGTTTGCCAGACGATTAACTGGTTTGTGTTGAAGATATTGACTTTTCCTTCTCCGCCGGCGTCAAACCATGAATCCGGCTCGATTGTTTCCTGGATGATATAGCTTAATTGATATCCTCTGAACATCGACATCATATAAGGACTACCGCCGCCCATGCCGCCGCCCATGCCGCCGCCACCACCGCCCACGCCGCCGCCCATGCCGCCGCCCACGCCGCCGCCCATCCCGCCGCCCCTGCCGCCGCCGCTGCCCACCCTACCGCCGCTGCCCTCACCCGCTCCGACGCCGCCGCCGCCGACACCACCGCCGATGCCGCCCCC
>SDBT01000178.1_pt1 | contig 89316 bp, 77 predicted proteins | sample 2277101 | NCBI WGS metagenome assembly SDBT01 (sample SAMN10404973, study PRJNA504765) | marine sediment metagenome | isolation source: marine sediment core GS10_PC15, 103 cmbsf | place: Arctic Ocean: Southern Knipovich Ridge | collected 2010
CCCATATGACGGCAGTTTTGATGGTAACTGGGATGCTTTTGTGACGAAATTATCCCCGGCAGGCAACTCACTAATTTACAGCACCTTCCTGGGCGGGGGCGGCTATGACTTGGGCTATGGCATCGCTTTAGACGCCTCCGGGAACGCTTATGTGACGGGGCAGACTGGCTCGTCAGATTTCCCCACGGAAAACCCGTACGACGGCAGTTATAATGGTGGCAACGATGCTTTTGTGGCCAAGTTCGGGCCATCAATTGAACCCATCCCAACTCTCTCCGAATGGGGTATGCTGATTATGGGATTGCTGCTGCTGGCTGTGGGGACAGTTGCGGTTGTGAGACGCCGAAAAGTTATTGTTAAAGTATAATCTTCCCTCAGGATGTCGCAGGACTTCCATCCTGATGGATAAGAGAGTACAGCTACTACCCGTTTCGCCTTGTTCTCTTAACGCGGTTTGTAGCGTTTATATGATCACGATGAGTATATGAAAAAATATGTGAGCCGTCACCCTTAGCCACAAAATATAGATATTTCTCAGTTGTCGGATTAACTGCCGCTTCCAGCGATTTTACACCGGGATTGGATATCGGCCCGGGTGGCAGGCCGAAATTTCTGTATGTATTGTACGGGGATTTATAGGTGAGATCTTTTCTCCTAAGCGGACGATCCAATCCTCCCATGGCGTAGATCACTGTGGGGTCGCATTCGAGACGCATCCTCTTTTTAAGACGGTTTAAAAATACGGAGGCGATGGTCGGGCGCTCAGAATCTATCATGGCTTCTTCCTCTATCAAGGATGCCAGCGTAACGGCCTCGTGAAATGTCAGGCCAAGCCTGTTGGCTTTAATCTCAAATGAATCCGGCAGAGTGTTGAAGAAGTTATCCACCATTTTCGAAACCACCCTGGCGGCATCCTCCTCGTAAAAGAAATTGTATGTGCTCGGAGATAGATAACCCTCGAGGTCTTCGGCCTCGATTCCCAGCGAATCCAGAAGGCGAGGATCGGTGACTATCCTTTTGAACTTTTTGACATCCATCCCGATAATGTTTTCCAATAGCCTGGCTGTTTCCGCCAGGGTATATCCCTCCCGGATAGTGATATTGAAGGGAGCGGCCTCTCCGCGAGTGATATCTCTCATGATGCGGGCTATCGAATATGACGGTTTGATGGCATAGCGCCCCGCTTTCATTTTTGTGCCGTGTCCAAAGAGCTTGCCGAAGAATATGAAATTCGATTTTGATGATATGGCACCCTGCTCTTCGAGATGCTTCGCGATATCGCTTAACGTCTCACCTCTTTTAACAATGATATATCTGGTTTCGTCCCTGAATTCGTTTCTGGGGTGAGGGATATGGTAGGCGTATATATAGAATGACCCCGCTGCGAAAAGACAGATTATTGCGGCAATGAGAAACGCTCGATACGATGACATAGCAATCCTATTTTTTGCTCGCCTTGCCGTCCAGATAGCTTTGCAGTATTACAATTGCCGAGAGCATGTCTATCCTTCCCTTATCAGATCCTGCTTTTCCGCCGGCCTCGTGTAAGTGCTTTATCGCTTGATGAGTCGTCAAGCGTTCGTCAACCAGCTCGACCTCGATATTCAGCTTCTCTTTAATACTTTCGGCCAGGCGCCTTGATTTTTTAGCCGCTTCCCCTTCGGAACCGTTCATGTTCATGGGAAGCCCCATTACAATCAGCGAAATATCCTCCTCGCCTGTAATTGACCCGATCTTTTCAATAAATCGCTTCTTTCCGCCATATTCGATAACGCCGAACCCGGTGGCTATTCCCAGGCCGCTATCGGCTATAGCGAGACCGACCCGTCTGTCGCCCGGATCGATCCCGAGTATCTTGATCGGATTATCAATCATCTGCTTTCGGGAATTCGCCGCTTGAGAGAAACACCCTGTAATCGGCTATAGCTTTACGATGAGCGCTGAATGCGATATTGGCAGGCAGATTATCCATCCCGAAGAATTCAACCTCGATGGCGTCATCGCCCGGTTGTAGCTCACCCCTGACAATTTGGGCCAGATAGAGAATCAGAACCACCATCGACCGGGGATCGTCACCGCCTTTGTAGTTCCAGAACAGGCGAGTGATCTCGATATTGAGCCCGGTCTCCTCCTCTATTTCGCGGATACAGCATTCGACCGGCGATTCATCGTATTCCATAAAACCTGCGGGCAGAGACCAGTCCCCTGCTTTGGGCGGGTATTTCCTTTTAACAAGCAGCAGCCTGCCGCTGTCCTGTATTATCGCTCCCGCCGCCGGAATTGGATTATTATACCAGATGAAGTCGCAATCGGGGCATCTGAGCCGTCTTCGCCCGTCCAGCTTCCTTTCAATCAGGATAGCCCTGCACCAGGGGCAAAATTTAAAGTCGCGTGCCTCTACAAGCTTATGTTCCGCTGCGAGACTCAATCTGTTTTCGGCTCTTCTAATTTAAGATATGTTACATCTCCGAAATCCGACAAAGCACCGACGATTGCAGATGTATCGGCCAGGACCATTACGCTCATCGATTCCGGCTTTAAGTATTTTTCCGCAACCCTCTTTATATCGTCCAGAGTGACGGATCGAACGTTGTTTAGATATTCCTGATAATAATCAAGCGGGTAATCATCGAACTCCAGAGACATCAATCGGTTAACTACTTCTCCCGGTGAATCAAACTGAAAAACGAAGTTGTTGATGTACGAATCGCGAGCCGTCTCGAACTCGGCCTCCGATGGCAACTCCTGCCGGATTCTATCGAATTCCTCCGTAAAGATCTCGAGCACACGGTGTGCGGACGATGTCTTTGTCTGCGAATATGCGAAGAAAAGGCCAAAATCACGGCGGCCGGTGGAAAACCGGGATCTCACGGAATAAGCGAGTCCTTCATCCGATCTAACCCTGGTGGTCAGCCGCGATGTAAAGCTGCCGCCGCCCAGGATGAAATTCATCAACGAGACGGCGTATTTATCCGGGTTATCACGTTTGATGCCCAGATGTCCAACCCTGACATTCGCCTGGGTGATGTCTTTGTCGATAACGAAGACACCCGGTTTGAAAGAGTAATCGACATCCGGAATCGGGGGGAAATCGATTTCGCTCATCTGCCATTCGCCGAATATTTTCTCGATTTTCTTAACGAGGTTTTTTGTTTTGAAATCGCCGGCGATGGCAACCATTATGTTATTAGGATGAAAATATCTCCTGTGATAAGCGACCAGATCCTCTTTGCCAATGTCTTTAACGTCATTCCATTCCAGAATGCGTCCATAAGGATGATCGCCGTAGATAAGATGAGTAAACTCGCGGGAGATGATTGACCCCGGGCGGTCGTTGCGTCTTCTGATCGATTCTTTGATCTGCGATTTCTCAAGGCTTATTTTGGCGGTATCAAAGGCGGGATAACGAAGAACCTCGTAGAAAATCTTCAGGCCCGTATCGAGATCCTTTGCCATAATAGACATGGAGACAGAACCGGATTCGGTCCCGATACCGCTCTCTACCGAGCCGGCGATAAACTCTAACAGCGCATTTAAAGAATCAGAACCATAGGATCTGGTTCCCCCGGTTCTCATGACGGTGCCGGTGATGCCTGCTATGGCAATATCATTTTTCGAATCGTAGATTGAGCCCGCCCTGATGAGAGCCTGGGCCGAAATCAATGGCAGCTCATGATCTTCCATTAGATATAATATCATGCCGTTACCGAGGACCGTTCTGGTAACCTCCTTACCGACCTCCGGCACATCCCATTTTAGTTCGGGGTATTTCAGATCGGCGATGACTTTGGAGCCCGGGGAGGTTTTCTCCTGCGCATATACATGGCCGATGGCAAATACCATGGAGATAATTATTGTTGTAACAATTAATCTTTTCATTTCGCCTTCACCTCAAAAGATTTGACCTTCTTTAACTTAGCAGGTTCAGCCCGGGCTACCTCTTTTTCCGGCTTAACCAGAAATGCCACGGTGCGATTGTCCTCGGTGAAAAATTCGGTGAGAACCCGCTTTATATCATCTGGAGTAACGGCCTGTCTTTTATCTTTAAGCTGCATCAGGTAGCTCCAATCGCCGACTTTTGCCTGCATATCGACAATACGGTAGGAGAGGCCAAAATTGGATCGCAGACCCCGGACAAAATCGGCATCGAGCTGATTTCTGACTCTCTGAAGCTCCCATTCGCTCGGCCCTTCCCTGCGAAGCTTATCGATCTCCTCATACAGAGCCTCCTCAACCTCCTCGATAGTATGGGGAGCTTTGGGAGTGGCCCAGATGGCAAATATATCGGGAAATCTTGTGAAACTCGAATAAGCTCTTGCGGATGTTACAAGCTGTTTTTCCTCGACCAGGCTTTTGTATAACCTGCTTGTACGCCCCCGTGAGAGCAGGCTGGCGATTATGTCGAACACTTCCTGATCGCGGCCCCCACCGGCAACCATATGCCAACCAATGGCAAGTCGAGGCTCGGAATCGTACTCGACGCTTATGCGACGTTCTCCGGTCTGCGGCGGTTCCATGGTGGTAACCGGCGGCACCGGTTTCTCCGACGGCGGGATGGAGCCGAAATATCTATCGACTAATTTAACAACCTTATCGAACTTGACATCGCCTACAATTCCGATGACAATATTGTTGGGAGAATAATACTGATGGAAAAACTCCTCCACGTCCTCGCGTAATACGGTCTCCAGGTCGGAAGCCCAGCCGACCACCGGCCAGTTATACGAATGGGCGGTGAAAGCGGCGGCGTAGAGCTGTTCCTCGAGTTTACCGCGGGGGTTGTTGTCGGTTCTTAACCGCCTTTCCTCATAAACGACATCACGCTCGGAGTAGAATTCCCTGAGAATAGGATTCGACAATCGCTCCGACTCCAGGTATGTCCAGAGTTCGAGGCGATTCGATGGCAGAGATACATAATATTGAGTGCCATCATTGCCGGTGGAGGCGTTCAAAAATGACGCCCCGTTTTTAAGGTAAGTTTCCCAGATTTCATCTTTTACGATGTACTGCTTTTGCTCATCCTGTATTGAGGCGATCAATGCTCGCAGGGAATCCACCTTTTCGTTTCCGCCGCGGTATAAGGGGCTTTTCGTTTCGATGATGGCGTCGGTTAACTCATGCGCCAGTTCATCGATCCGCCTCATGAGGTTCACCTCGGCGTCATAATTGGTAGTGCCGATATTTTTGGTGCCTTTGAACAGCATATGCTCCAACAGATGAGCCGTGCCGGTGATACCCGGGCGTTCATCGGCGGAACCGACCTTGAAACGGACGATGGTCGACAAGGTTGGGGATAAGTGCCTTTCCACTACCAGAAGCTCGAGCCCGTTGGGGAAAGTATGAGTTTTCACATCGAGCTGGATATCGCCCTTTTTCGCCTGCACGGAATAAGGCAGAGTAACCAGCACAATCGTTAACAGGAGATTTTTCATCAAATTCCTCCTTAAAAGAAAAAAAGTTATCATCTGCAACTGCAAATTATAACCATTCAGGTTGAGAAGTTCAACTTATTCTTGTAAGATGATACTGCATCCATCCGGCAGGGATTATCGATTACCTGTCATGACAAAACTGGCCGGATGATTTTTTCTTGCAGGCTTAAGCATGAGTATCCCGCTCCACGAAGATCTTTCGACAAAACAGATGCGGCGCGTCATCTATGCGCTGGCCTTTCCCATAGTCGGCACTAACCTGCTTCTGCGCGGCGTCGGGATAGTGGATACCGCCATGGTGGGGCATATTTCCGCCCAGGCCCAGGCGGCGGTGGGCATGTCGCAATGGATCATAGGTTTTATGATGGCCATCGTGCAGGGCGTGAATATCGGCGGCGTTATATCGGTGGCCAGATTCACCGGTTCCGGGGACAATGATAAGAGGATAGCCTCGGCGGATAGCGCCTTCTGGATGGGTGTAACGGCGACGCTTTTGATGACCGCTGCCAGCTTTTTACTTGTCCGCCCGCTGTCATTGGCTATGGGCGCCGATGAGGCACTCTCGCAGAGGGTTGCCTCGTATATGCTGATTATTAGCCTGTTTTTTATCAGCAAGGGATTGATACTGGTAACCAGCGGGATATTCCAGGGTTTCGGCGATACGAAAACTCCTTTCAGGGTTATAATGGGAGTTAACGCCATTCATTTGATGATCGCTTTCCCGTTGACGTTCGGGATGCTGGGATTTCCGCGGCTGGAAATCGATGGGGTGGCGCTGGCGACCGGGTTGTCGGAGACCATGGGAGCCGGACTCTTGATATTTCTTGCGTATAAGAAAAAACTCCTATGCTTCAAGTGTTTTTCGTTTGAGCGGATAAAGAGCATTGTCAGACTGGGATTGCCGGTCTATGGCGAGCGGATCATTACCACCACCATGCAGATGACATATACCAGGATGGTGCTTCTAATCTCGGTGAGCGCCTATGCCGCCCATACGGTGGGCATAATGATCGAAGCGATATCGTTTCTGCCGGGATTCGGTTTTGCGCTGGCGGCCACCACCCTTGTGGGGCAGAATCTCGGGGCCAGGCTTCCCCGTCGCGCCAAAGAATACGGCAATCAAGCCCTTATGATCGCGCTTGCCGTTATGGGCTTTCTGGGTTTGACATACTGGTTTTTTCCCGGAATCTGGATGAGGATATTCTCCAACGATCCCGAGGTCATCGAATACGGGATACTCTTCTGTAAGTTTGCCGCCGTCATACAGATACCCCTGGCCCTGACCTTGATCCTGGCCGGATCGCTTCGGGGGGCGGGGCAGACCCGCTGGGTCATGTATTCCACGCTGGTCGGAGCCTGGGGCATCAGGGTGTCGATTGCGTATATTTTCGGCTGGCATTTCGGGCTTGGTATATTCTTTATCTGGCTGGCTATTCCGATCGACTGGACAGTGCGCGCCATCATGCTTTATCTGAAATATTCCAGCCGCAAATGGAGCCAGGGGCAATGACGACGTCGCCTTTAACATCCGGCGAATAAGGCCGCTATATGATCCCGCCCTCCTGATATAGCCTAAACAGATAAGCGGATTGTGCCGATAAATATGTTGGAGGATAATATGAGCACCAGGAAGATTTTAATCGTCGATGATAACCCCAATATGTCGACTCTTCTTTCGGATATCCTCGAGATATTCGATTTCGAGGGCTGCCACGCCGAGGACGGCAAGGAAGCTCTGGACAAGCTCAAAGAGGAAAATTACGACATGGTGTTCACCGACCTGCGGATGCCGGTTATGGACGGCTATGATCTTTTAGACAAGATCAAAACCGAGCACCCGACCATGCCGGTGGTTGTGGTGACCGGTTACAGTGTTGGCAAGGGTCAGGACATGGCGCTTTCGAAGAAGGCCGACGGTTTCCTCTACAAGCCATTCAAGGTGAACGAAATCGAATCATTACTCTCGAAGCTCCTCGGACTTTCTGAATGACCGCTTAGTCTATAAACTTAAAAATTCAAAACTGCATAGACTCGTTTAATCCGGCCGCAGCGCTGCGGATCTCTTATTGATAACAGGTGCGTAACAATTTGAAACAGATTGAATTACAGGATCGCCCGCGGTTTTAAACAAGTAGGTCGGGTTTTAGGAATGCCAATGCCTGAAAAACCCGACAAAAAAGCTACGACCCCTCACAACGTTAGATATTAAATAGAGATTGCTTCGTCGTCTCATCCGAGTCGTACGACCTGAGGACTCCTCGCAATGACGATTTTTCCCCTACGTCATCGCGAGTCCGCAGGACGAAGCGATCTCTCCTCAAGCATTGAGACATAGTATGATTTATATGAAGCCTCTTGAGTGGTGTCCGGCTTCCGCTCCCCAATAAATTGACTTTACCGACACCTGTAATTATCTTGCCATTATGGACAACGTCGTTGACCGCATTGCAAAAACTATCGATGAGAACCGGCTTCTGAAACGCGGCGATTCGGTATTGGTTGCCCTCTCCGGCGGCCCGGATTCGGTCGCCCTGCTGCATCTCCTGGATCGCCTTAAGGGCAAATACCGCATGAAGTTAGCGGTAGCCCATCTGGATCACGGCATCCGCCCTGAATCCGCCAAGGAGAGGGCATTTTGCAGAAATCTCTGCCGTAAGCTGAAAATCAAACTTCATTCGAAGAAGATGAATATTCCAAAGTTGGCAGAGAAAGAGAGACTGACGGTAGAGGAGGCAGGACGGAAAGCCAGGTATGAATATTTTCAATATCTGTGCGAGCGCTTCGGCTATACCAAAATCGCCACCGGTCACCATTCGGATGACAGTGTCGAGACCATACTCTTCAATATCGCCAGGGGATCAGGCCTGAGAGGCCTTTCGGGGATCGCCCCGCGGCGCGGCAACATAATCCGACCTATGATAGAAATTGAAAAAAACGAGATTCTGAAATGGCTCGATGATCAAGGGATCACCTATGTTCTGGACGTCTCCAACCTATCGATGGAGTATGCCCGCAACAGGATCAGGCGGAAGATCCTGCCGGAGTTGGAGAAACTGAATCCGTCGGCGAGACAAAATATCCTGCGCCTGGCGGAAAATGCCGCCGAGGAGATTGAATTTATCGATTCGACAGTCGTATCAATATATGAAAAAGCCCTGGTGAAGGCCGGTAAGAGTAAAATAGTTCTTGATTTAGGAGTACTGAGGGATTATGATCTAAATGTAAAGAAAAAGGTGGTGAGCGAAGCTTATGGAAGGTTGAGCGGACGCTTCTACAAGCCGCCATCCAAAACGATATCCCGGGCTGGTGAGGTTTTTGGCGGTAGAAATGGAGCTAAAGCGCCCCTTGGCCGAGATATCTGGATTGAAAAATCGCAAAATCGAATCTGCGTTTTCAAAAAGGACATCAGGCGGAAGAAATTCAAGCTCGCCATAGCGGGAATTACAAAAATCCCGTATTCGGATTGGTATTTTGAATCGAAGATTTTAAAAAGATCACAGGTGAAGAAACTGAAAACTGATCCTGATGTTGCTTTACTTGATAATACGATGATGAAGAATGTTTCGGTCAGATACTGGGAAAACGGAGACAGGATTCGCCCTTTTGGAATGAGCGGCAAAAAGCTTCTTTCCGATATATTTACCGATCGGAAGATATCATCATTCGAAAGAGAAGAGATTCCGCTTGTTACATCCGGCGGTAAGATTGCCTGGATTGCGGGCGTTATGATCTCCGATGATTTTAAGGTTGGAAAGGAGACAAAGGAAGTCTTGAGAATCGGGCTATGCGGGCTATCATAACCAATGAGAGGCTTCAGACCAGGGTCAGGTCTCTGGGCAGGAAAATTGCCAGAGATTATAAGACGAAAACCCCGGTCTTCATCGGTATCTTAAAGGGAAGTTTCATTTTCATGTCCGATTTGATCAGGGCGGCGAAAATCGATTGCGAGCTGGATTTTATGAGTGTGGCCTCGTACGGTAATTCCAGCAAAGGCGCCGGGGTGGTTCGGTTACTTAAGGATATAAGTGTCAATATCAGGGGACGGCACGTGTTGATCGTGGAGGATATTATCGATAGCGGCTTGACGGCCAATTATATCAAGAAATATCTCGAGCTCAGGCAACCGAAAACAATAGAATTTGTAACGTTGCTCGATAAAAAAAAGGCACGAAACGTCGAGATAAACATAAAATACGTCGGGTTTGAAATACCGGACGTATTCGTTATCGGATACGGGCTGGATTATGGTGAAAGGCACAGGCAACTGCCGTACATTGCGAAAGGTCGAGAATGACGAAAGATGATCTTGAAAATAAGGAAGTGGATAACAACTTGAAACGAAAGGGACAGGGATCGCGGCAGCCGCCGCCCAAGGGAACACCACCCGACGGAGGCGGGCCGGGGGTCAACTGGCAGAAAACCGGCAAAACGATGGCCTTCTGGGCCGTGGTAATCCTGCTTTCTTTCTGGGCGTTCAACTACTATTTCGGGCCTGGAAGGGACACCGTCGGGATATCCTATACTGAACTTCTGACGCAGATCAAGAGCGGTAATGTGATTGAAGTCACTTTTGAGGATCGCAAGGTTTCAGGGGAGTTCAAAGTGGAATTCACAAAGGTCGTCAACGGTCAGGAGGTCACCGGCAGCAAGTTTACCAGCATGATACCGTTCACCGGCGATGATAAGCTCTTGGAGCTTATGGAGGAGAACGATGTATTGATCGAAGCCAAGGCCAGTTCCAACTGGGGAAGCTTTTTAACTTATTCATTGCCCTGGCTTTTCCTGATATTTTTCTGGCTATTTATGATGAGGCAGATGCAGGGCGGCACTAAAGGGATTTTCTCGTTCGGAAAATCCAAAGCTCGCCTTTTAACCGGTTCCCGACCGAAGGTGACATTCGAGGATGTAGCCGGTTGCGACGAGGCAAAGCAGGAATTAGAGGAAATCATCGACTTTCTTAAAGATCCGGCCAAGTTCCAGAAGCTGGGCGGTAAGCTTCCCAAGGGGGCGCTATTGCTTGGAGCCCCCGGCACCGGTAAGACGCTCCTGGCACGGGCAATCGCCGGTGAGGCGCACGTGCCGTTTTTCTCGATGTCCGGATCTGATTTCGTTGAGATGTTCGTGGGGGTCGGAGCCTCGAGGGTGCGGGATCTATTCGAACAGGGCAAGCGAAGCGCCCCCTGTATTATCTTTATTGATGAGATCGACGCCGTGGGAAGGCATCGCGGCGCCGGACTGGGCGGTGGGCACGACGAGCGAGAGCAAACGTTAAACCAGCTTTTGGTCGAGATGGATGGTTTCGAATCGAATGAAGGTGTCATACTGATAGCCGCCACCAACCGCCCCGACGTCTTAGATCCGGCGCTTTTGCGCCCGGGCCGGTTCGATCGTCAGATAGTGGTGGATCAACCGGACATTAAGGGCCGTGAGGGGATCCTGAAAGTCCACGCCAAGAAGATAAAAGTAGGCGATGATGTCGATCTCAAAATCCTGGCGCGTGGAACGCCGGGGATGTCGGGCGCCGATCTGGCTAATCTCGTAAACGAGGCGGCGCTTCTGGCTGCCCGCAAGGAGCGATCAGCCGTCACCATGGCCGATTTCGAGGATGCCAAAGATAAAGTAATGATGGGGACTGAGAGAAGATCGTTGGTGATTTCTCCCGAGGAGAAAAAAACCACCGCTTACCACGAGGCGGGGCATGCATTGGTCTCTAAATTAATACCCGGGTCGGATCCAGTTCACAAGGTAACGATTATCCCGCGTGGGTTGGCCCTCGGTTTGACCCATTACCTGCCGATAGACGAGCGGCACACCATGTCCAGAGAATATCTCGAAACCAAGCTGGTCCATATGATGGGAGGTCGGGTTGCGGAAAAAATAAAATTCGATCACCTGACTACCGGCGCAGGCAACGATCTTAAGCAGGCAACGAATCTGGCCCGAAAGATGGTTTGCGACTGGGGGATGTCGGAAAAGATCGGGCCTTTGTTTCTCGGCAGTAAAGACGATGAGATATTCCTGGGTCGCGACTTTGTCAAGAAACGGGAATACTCAGAGGCTACCGCGGAGGAAATCGATGCCGAGGTCAGACGTATCGTACTTGAGGCTGAGAAGAAAGCCAGCGGCCTTCTGACTAAGAATACCGCCAAACTTGAAAAGCTGGCTGAGGCTCTGCTCGAAAAAGAAATTCTGGACGGGAATGAAATTGATGAGATCCTGAAAAAAATGCGTACTAAGAAGACGCCCGAGGCTGCCGGCGAAACGAGCATTTCCAACGGGAAAGAAGTGGATGGATAAATCTGCAATCGCAAAAGGGGTGGAGCTTATTCTGGATGGCCTTGAGCTTGACAGGAATTCCGAAGGGTTGAAGGACACTGCGGCTCGCGTGGCCGACTTTTATTCGGATTTTTTCGCGGGCCTGAAGGAAGATCCAAAAGCATCGTTGAAGTTGTATCATGCTGAGAACCGCGATGAACTGATAATAGCCCGGGACATATCATTTTTCTCCATTTGTGAACATCATCTGTTACCATTTTTTGGCAGGGTACATCTGGCATATATACCGGAAAACAACACTATTACCGGCTTCGCTCGCCTGGTCAGGGTGGTGGAACTTATCTCGCGCCGCCTCCAGATACAGGAGAGGATGACAACCCAGATTGCTGATACGATTACAGAGGTTTTGCATCCTAAAGGAGTACTGGTAGTCGTTGAGGCCGAACAGTTGTGTCTTACTATGCGAGGATTGCGCCAGCCTGGCATCATGACTATAAGCTCGGCCGTAAGAGGAGACCTGAGAAACGACGCGACCCGCCAGGAAGCTTTGATACTCATAAAATCTAATCGAGATTAAAGCGGAGGGATTTTGTCCACGGGAATCACCGGGGTCGGCGAACGACCCTTGATTATGGGAGTACTCAATGTAACGCCCGATTCCTTTTCAAATGGCGGTAAGTTTTTCGATTCCGGGAAGGCTGTAGATCATGCTCTTTATATGGTTGAATCCGGCGCCGACATCATCGATATTGGCGGTGCATCAACCCGGCCGGGATCGAGCAGCATAAGTTCCAGAGAAGAAATAAAAAGAGTAATTCCCATAATCAAACAGATAGCCGATAAAGTAGATGTTCCGATTTCGATAGATACCGTAAAATCTGATGTTGCGAAACGTGCCCTTGACTCCGGCGCCAGTATAATAAATGATATATCTGCTCTCAGAGTCGATAAGAAGATTGCAGACGTGGCAGCCAAGCATGATTCTTACCTTATCCTCATGCATATGAGGGGCACTCCCGAGAATATGCAGAATAACACCGAATATGATGATATTATAGGTGAGATCTCTAAGTTCCTCGAGGATGCGGCGCAAAAAGCAATTAAGGCGGGCGTGTCGGAGGACAAAATAATAATCGATCCCGGGGTAGGTTTCGGTAAATCGGTGGAAGGTAATTTTGTTATAATGAAGAACCTGAATCGTTTTCTGGAACCTGGCTATTGTCTGCTGGTTGGCGCTTCCAGAAAATCGTTCATCGGCAAGACGCTCGATCTCGATGTTGACCGGCGGCTGGAGGGTTCCCTGGCCGCAGCCTGCTATGCAGTTTTAAACGGAGCGGATATTGTCAGGGTACACGATGTTGCCGAGACAAAGAGGGCGTTGGCCATTATAGAGAAAATCGCTACGGCACAAACGGCATGATTTTATTAAGAATGGGCTTTTTGAATTTTACACTCATCGATCTCATCGACATTCTAGTTGTATCGTTTTTCTTTTACCGGGCTCTTCTGTTTCTCAAGGAAGCCAGGTCGATTCAATTAATCATCGGATTGTTCATGGTATTGGCCGTAAGCTTCCTGGCGTTCTGGTTTGAACTCCATATGGTCAAGTGGCTTTTTTCGAATATCTTGATCGCTGGTATCATAATCCTGGCGGTGTTATTTCAGCCTGAGTTAAGGCGAGCGCTTGCCAGGCTGGGTCAGAGCCGGTTGGTTCGTTTTATCATCAATCCTGAGTTGAAAAGCAAGGCGGATGCAATCGTTACGGCTACGGGGAAGCTTGCGGAAATGCATTACGGGGCTTTGATTGTTTTTGAGCGAAACGTCAAACTGGAGAACATTATTGAATCGGGTAAACCGTTAAATTCAGACATCTCAAGCGAACTTCTGCAGACAATATTCACTCCCTATACCCCCCTGCATGACGGCGCCGTAGTCGTGAGGGGGAATCAGATCTTGGCCGCCAATTGCACTTTGCCCTTGTCACAGAACCCCGTATATCATCGTCTTCATGGTATGCGCCATAAGGCCGGAGTCGGGGCCACTGAAGATTCCGACGCTGTCGTTGTTATCGTTTCCGAGGAGACCGGCCAGATATCGTATGCCCACGATGGCCGCCTCTACAGAGATATTGATCCCCATGAGCTGGGAGATATCCTCTCAAAGTTCTTCGATAAGGGATAATACCAGTTTGTTCGTTGACTATGCCAAGATAGAACTGGCCGCCGGAGACGGCGGCAGGGGAATTGTAAGTTTCCATCGAGAAAAATACGTGCCCAAAGGAGGCCCGGACGGTGGAGATGGAGGCAAAGGGGGACATATTTATGGCCGCGCCAACTCGAATCTTTCCACGCTTCTGGATTTCCGGTACAAAAAGAAATACCAGGCGCCTGCCGGACAGCCCGGCGGTAAGAACAATCGTACGGGCGAAAGCGGTCAGCCACTGTATATAGATCTTCCGGTAGGAACCATGGTTACTAACCTCGAAACAGATAGAATTAAAGCTGATTTGAATGAAAATGGCAAAGTAATCCTTCTCGCAAAGGGAGGCAAGGGTGGTCGCGGCAACGAGAGGTTCAAATCATCTACAAACCGGACACCGAGATACGCAGAAGATGGCCAGCCCGGGGAGCGTTTTAAAGTCTTGCTGGAGTTGAAAAGTATCGCGGATGTAGGCTTGGTTGGATTACCCAATGTCGGTAAATCAACCCTTCTATCGCGGCTGTCCGCCGCCCGGCCCCGTATAGCCGATTACCCCTTCACGACGAAAGTGCCCAACCTGGGGATAGTGCCGCTGCCGGGATATAGAAGTTTCGTTATGGCCGATATACCGGGTTTGATAGAGGGAGCCCATGCCGGCAAAGGGATGGGTATTCAGTTCTTGCGGCATATCCAGAGGACGAGAATCTTGATTTACCTCCTGGATATCTCATCGGAAAATCCTGCGGGAGATCTGCAAACATTGCGGACGGAGATGAAATCTTTTGATCCTGACCTTGTGAAAAAATCATCGGCCATTGCTTTCAACAAGATTGACCTTGTGAGCAAGCGACCTCTGAGAAAAGATGAATATCATATTGAGGACGATGACGTATTCTTCATTTCTGCGGCCACGGGTGAGAATGTCGATGATCTGTTGAATTATCTTAGTGAGAAGATTTTCAAACAATGATGGATGAGAAAACTGCGATCTGGGCCTTAGCCGGCTTGAATGGTCTGGGGCCGGCGAGCGTTAAGAGAATAATAGAGTACTTCGGATCGGCCGTCAGAGTTTTCGATTCGGACAGAGGCCAACTCATGGCTTCAAAACTGTTTGCAAAATCTATGATTGAACAATTGAACAAAATAGATGACCGGGCGGCCGTGGCGAACCGTTTGGAGGAATCCATGCCGTACGGCGCCGGATTTATATCGATATCGGAGCCGCAATATCCTCAGAAGCTCAAGAACATCAGCGACCCTCCACCATATCTGTATTTTAAGGGTGATCTCGATGTTCTCGATGGGCCGTCGCTGGCAATAGTCGGTTCGCGACGTCCTACGGACTATGGTCGTAGAATAGCATCTAAGCTCGCAGGTGAACTGGCATCAACGGGAGTGTTGATAGTATCAGGTCTGGCGTTCGGAATCGACGCCATTGCTCATCAGGCTGCACTTGAGGCGGGTGGTAAGACCGCGGCGGTGTTCGGTTGCGGTCTGGATTATATATACCCCCCTGCGCACTCAACTCTGGCTTCGAGGATAATGGAATCAGGCAGTCTGCTTTCTGAGTTTCCGAAAGGTACGAGGCCGGAACGTTTTAATTTTCCGGTGCGGAACAGGATCATATCCGGCCTGACCGATGGCGTTCTGGTTGTAGAGGCGGCGGAGAAGTCGGGGGCTCTCGTCACGGCTAATCTGGCTCTGGAGCAAGGCCGGGAAGTGCTGGCTATTCCGGGAAGCGTCGAGAGCAAATTCAGTCACGGGCCCAACGATCTTATAAAGCAGGGTGCAGTACCTGTAACCTCGGTAGAGGACATAATGGCCAATTTCAGGTGGCATAAATCGGAGGTTATCTCCAAGCCCGATCGTGATTTATCGATACTTACCGCCGATGGGCGAATGTTGTTTGGCTATGTTTCTGTTCAACCTGTTCATGTCGATGAACTTGCCAGAAAATCCGGTTTAAGTCCGGCCAGGACATCCGAACTTCTCTTGAATTTGGAGATCAAAGGTTTTATCATGAGGAACCCCGGGAATTATGTGGTCAAAGCCTGATGGTGGAACGTGAGATAACGATAATGAACAAGTTGGGATTACATGCGCGCCCGGCTGCGCAACTCGTTCAAAAAGCATCAAAATTCAAGTCCGAGATAAGGTTGAAAAGGCACAATCTTGAAGTCAATGCGAAAAGTATTATGGGTGTTATGATGCTGGCGGCGGAGTTGGGATCGAAGATAACGATCGTAGCCGAAGGCCCGGATGAAGAGAAAGCCGTAAAAGCTATAGCGAAAGTGATTCTATCCAAATTTGGCGAGGAATAAGGTTTGGCGGCTGGCGGAGAAGAAATATATCGAGGGGTTCCAGCGTCGCCCGGAATAATCATAGGTTCGACGAGATCCCTTTCCAGAGACGTTGAGAACGTTTCCGCCGACAGAATCGTCGATTCTGTGATCGAGAAGGAAACTTTTCGCAACGCTATTTCTCAGGTCAAAAAGAGATTGGAGAAAACGGCCGCCAAAGTCTTCCAGAGACTCGGTCCGGAGTACGCCAGAATCTTCGAGGCGCAGGTGATGATCGCCGGCGATGAGGTCTGGAATAAGAATGTCGAAAAGCGTATTGAGAAAGAGAAAATCTGCGCAGAGTATATTTATCATGACGAATCAAAAAGGGTAATTAAGCAGCTGGGTAATTCTAACGACGCTTATCTCAGGGAAAGAATCCAGGATATAGAAGCGGTCACCGGCCGGTTGGTGAGCAGAATGAGGGGAGAAAAGCGGGTAACCCTTAAGAATTTTAAGGGAGCCACGGTTCTTGTTGCCAGATATCTGACACCCGGTGATATACTGGCATTATCTGTAAGGCGCAACCTTGGTTTCGCCACCGGCATAGGCGGGACGACATCGCATACGGCGTTAATCGCTAAATCTCTCTCTGTGCCGGCGGTAGTGGGATTGGGGGGAATCGCGGAGGAAATCTCATCCGGGCAAAGAGTAATCATAGATGGTTACAGAGGGTTGTTCATTATAAATCCGTCCGCAAGCACAATCAAAAAGTATCGCCAGCTTAAGAAATCTGAGAGCCAGCTCAAACATCAGCTGGCTCAGCTAAAGGACAAAGCCGCAGTCACCAAAGACGGTTTCAAGGTCGATATTCTGGCCAATATCGAGCTTCCGAACGAGGTCCCCAAGGTTATTTCTGCTGGAGCGTCGGGTATTGGTCTTTACCGCACCGAATATCTGTTTTTAACCCGGACCGAATTTCCTACTTTTGATGAACAGTACAGGGCATATTCCTCTATTCTCAGGAGGATGGGGAAGAAGCCTGTTGTCATCAGGACCTTTGATCTCGGGGGAGATAAATTCCCCGGGGCCACGGGGAAAAATTATCAACTCAATCCGTTTTTGGGCTGGCGGGCTATCAGGGTTTGCCTGGACCGTCCCGATATCTTCAAAATCCAGCTCAAGGCTCTTTTGAAAGCGTCGCGATGGGGCAATCTTTCCATTATGATTCCCATGATTTCGAACTATGAGGAGCTGGTTAAAACAAAAGAAATTATCGAGGAGTGCAAGCAAGAGCTTCAAAAAAAGCGGGTGAGGTTTAGTGAGAATATTCCCCTGGGGGTAATGCTGGAAGTGCCATCGGCTGTGTTGATAGCGGAGCATCTGGCCGACGAGGTTGATTTCTTTTCTATCGGAACGAACGATTTGATCCAGTATACTATGGCGGTGGATCGCGGCAATGAGCTTCTTGCAGAGCTTTATCAGAGCTTCCATCCATCGGTATTGTCATTGATTAAGTCCGCCGTCTCTGCGGCTCACGGAAGTCGATTGAAGGTGAGTGTCTGTGGCGAGATGGCCGCCGATCCTATTGGCGCTGTTCTCCTGGCAGGTCTGGGCGTTGACGAGCTGTCTGTGAGTTTCCAGTCGGTGGGGATTATAAAGAAGATAATCAAATCTATCAGTTATACCGGCGCCCGACAGATTGCCGAGAATGCGCTGAAGATGAGAAGTCATCCTGAAATTAATGCCTATCTCAAAAGCGAGTTTGAGTTGCATTTCCCCGAGCTTAAGCCGGTATTCCAATTTATGGGGAGGAACTCTGATGGATGATATAGCTGGTTTGATAGAACGCCTCGATACTCAGGATATGCTCGGCAATATAATGGCCATGGCGGGCCATCTGGAGGAAGGAGTATCCATCGGGCAGAATGTGGAACTGCGGAAAATCGAATCTGAAACTTTTAATGCCGTCGTTCTTTCGGGGATGGGGGGGTCAGCCATTGCAGGGGATATCGTCCGAAGCTATCTCTCCGGCAAGATTCAGATTCCATTTCTGGTTCAACGTCATTACCGGCTGCCGGAATTTGTGAATAGAAAAACGCTGGTGATTTGCTCTTCTTACTCGGGCAACACGGAGGAGACGTTATCGGCGTATGACGATGCCATATCCAAAGGGGCGAAGCTGATTGTCATGACTACCGGCGGAGAGCTCGATGCGAAAGCCGGCGCGGATAAGGTGCCGGTAGCCAGGATCCCGAACGGCTTGCCGCCGCGAGCAGCGTTAGGATATTCTTTCGCTCCGCTTTTAACCATTATCTCCCGGCTGGGCCTGTGTGATCCGCCGGCAGATGACGTGCATCACGCTGCCGCGGCCATGCGAGACCGTCTCAGACAATATCTGCCTAATAGCGAGAACAACGCCTGCTTAGATCTGGCAAAAAAGATTCATGGGACGATTCCGGTGATATATGCGGAACAGGATCATCTGGACGCCGTAGCCTGGCGCTTCAAAGGGCAAATATCTGAGAACGCCGGGTGCCTTGCTTTTGTCAGCGTTTTTCCGGAGTCCAATCATAACGAGTTGGTCGGCTGGGACGAATTGTACGGTCTTGATAAAAAGCTTACTGTCATTATGCTTCGGGATAGCCAGGACCATCGCCGCATAAGGGCCCGCATGGATATTGTCTCACAATACCTGGAAGCCAAAGGATATAAAGTGGTCAATCTTAAGGTTGAGAATGGAGAAGGGCTGACAAAGATATTTCTATGGATTCAATATGTCGACTTTGTCAGTTACTACCTGGCTTTGTTAAATGGTGTGGATCCGACTCCCGTTGAACCAATAGATTACTTGAAAGAAAAATTATCGAAAATAGACTGAGGTTATTATGAAGGCGATAATTCCGGCCGCCGGCATCGGGAGCCGGCTCAGGCCCCATACCCATACAGCGCCGAAGGCGCTCTTGCATGTTGCAGGAAAACCGATATTGGGTCATATCCTTGATGAGCTTCTGGCATTCGGCATTGATGAGGTAGTGGTTATAGTTGGATTTCTGGGAGAGAAAATAGTTGAATATGTCAAGAGCAATTACGAAATCCGGGCCAGTTTCATAACTCAAAAGGAACTAAACGGCCTGGGATGGGCGATCTATATTACCAGGGAGCACATAACCGAAGAGCCTATCCTCGTAATTCTCGGCGATACTATTTTCGAAACCGATCTAAGTGCGGTTTTAGCCGGGCAATTCGATTCCATCGGAACCAAGATCGTTGATGATCCGAAACGCTTCGGGATTGCTGAGACCGACGGCCAGTTCATAACTGCTTTGGTCGAGAAACCCGAGAAGCCAAAATCGAATCAGGCGCTGGTTGGTATCTATTATATTAAATCAACCGACCTGTTCGCGCGATGCCTGGAGGAGCTGGTAGCCAAAAAGATTACGACCCGCGGTGAATATCAGCTTACCGATGCCCTGGGATTGATGATCAAGCACGGGTGTAAGATGACTACCTTCAATGTCGATGGCTGGTTTGATTGCGGTAAACCGGATACTCTGCTGTCGACCAATAGATACCTGTTATCGCAGATAAAGTCGGTGGATCAGCGTCCGGGCAATATCCTCCTGCCCCCTGTATTCATCTCGCCGTCGGCAGTCCTGGAGAACTCTGTTGTCGGACCTAATGTCTCGGTCGGAGATGATGCCAGAATCGTCCGCTCAATAGTCAAGGATTCGATTATATCCGAATGTGCGGAGGTGACCGACTGCCTCCTGGAACAATCTCTCATAGGAAATAATTCCTTCATATCCGGGCAGTTTAAGAGAGCCAATCTCGGTGATTCCTCTGAGATAAAATATTAAATTCTTCGCTCCTCCGGCTTTGAAAATACTACTTTTCGAGATGAAGCGAAACCCGTGCACACAGCGAACTATACTTACATTAAATATGCAAATAGCTTGCGAAACAGATCTGCTTTTAATAAATTGGTCGCCACCGCCAAGAAGCGGATTTTATCTGGAAATATCATGCCCGTCAGGCCGGGCCGCTGCCGGGAGGAAAAATGAGTAAAGAAAAATACCTGTTTACGTCGGAATCAGTTACGGAGGGGCACCCCGATAAGGTATGCGACCAGATATCCGATGCTGTCTTAGACGATGTGATAAGGCAGGACCCCACGGGCAGGGTGGCCTGCGAAACTTTCATCACCGTGGGACTGGTCATAGTCGGCGGCGAGATGACCACCAATGGTTATGTGGATATCAACAAGCTAACCCGGGATGTCTTAGAGAATATCGGATATACGGAATCCAGATATGGTTTCAATTGTAAGACATGCGCCGTGCTGAATTCCATTGGGCCTCAATCACCAGATATAGCCCAGGGCGTTGATATCGGTGGGGCCGGGGATCAGGGTTTGATGATTGGATATGCAGTTAATCATACGCCTGAGTTGATGCCGCTTCCGATAAGCCTCGCGCATAAGCTTTCCATGCGGCTCGCTGAAGTTCGCAAGAAAGAGATATTACCCTACCTCGGTCCTGATGGCAAGACGCAGGTGACTGTTGAATTCGTGGACGACAAACCTGTCCGAGTTGATACGGTGTTGATATCTTCTCAGCATACCGAAGATATTCTGGATCAGACCGGAAACAAGATTACCATGAATGCTGTCGATGAAATCATAAGCGAGGTTGTTCTTCCAGTGGTCCCGGGAGAAATGCTGGACGACAAGACCAGATACCTAGTAAATCCAACAGGCAAATTCGTAATAGGTGGTCCGCAGTCAGATACCGGCATGACCGGTCGAAAGATTATTGTCGATACCTACGGCGGATCTGCCTCGCATGGAGGCGGGGCATTCTCCGGTAAAGACCCGACCAAGGTCGATCGATCGGCAACCTATATGGCGCGATACATTGCCAAGAATATTGTGGCCGCCGGACTTTGTGGCGAATGCACGGTTCAACTTGCCTATGCTATCGGAGTAGCCGAGCCGATATCAATCATGGTTTTCACCAATGGTACCGGACTTGTGCCGAATGCCCGCCTGATTGAACTTGTGAAAAAACATTTCGATTTAACACCGCGCGGCATGATGGAGAGTCTCAGTCTGATAAATCCGATTTACCAGAAGACCGCTGCCTATGGTCATTTCGGGCGCGAACTCCCCGAATTCACATGGGAAAAAACCGATAAGGCAAAAATTCTCAAGAAAGAAGCATAATTGAGGTGAGATAATGGACCACGATATCAAGAACATCAAACTTTCTCCACCGGGTAAGAAGAAAATAGAATGGGCGGAGAAATTCATGCCCGTGCTGAGATCCATAAAAAAGCGATTTGCCAGAGAAAAGCCTCTAAGAGGGGTGAGGATGGCCTGTTGTCTTCACGTTACCACTGAAACCGCTAATCTGATGATCACCCTGAAGGCTGGTGGTGCCGAGCCTTATCTGTGCGCCTCCAATCCTCTTTCCACGCAGGATGATGTTGCCGCATCCCTGGTTAAAGATCACAAGATACCGGTGTATGCCATCCGGGCGGAATCAAATAAAGTCTATTACAATCATATCAACGCCTGTCTAGATATTCATCCGCGGATCACCATGGATGACGGTGCCGACCTTGTCAGTATTCTGCATACCAAAAGAAAAAATCAGGCAGGTGAAATCACAGGCGGTTCCGAGGAGACGACCACGGGTGTGATAAGGCTGAAGGCGATGGAGCGAAAAGGGATTTTGCTTTTTCCGGTACTGGCGGTGAACGATTCGAAGACCAAACATCTGTTCGATAACCGCTATGGCACAGGCCAATCGACGGTGGACGGTATACTTCGAGCGACCAACGTCCTCCTGGCGGGCTCCACAGTGGTGGCAGCCGGTTACGGCTGGTGCGGCCGGGGATTCGCCAGGCGGGTCATGGGGATGGGGGCCAACGTCATCGTCACGGAGATCGATCCGCTGAGGGCGCTGGAGGCTATAATGGACGGCTACCGGGTTATGCCGATGTCGAAGGCCGCCAGGTTGGGCGATATATTCGTCACCCTGACCGGCGACATTAATGTTATCCGCGATGAGCATTTCAAGGCTATGAAAGACGGCGCAATCGTGGCCAATTCCGGACATTTCGACGTCGAGATCGCCCTGAAATCGCTCAGAAAGATGTCCACAAAGACGCGTGAGATCCGTCCGGAGGTGATGGAATACACCCTAAAGGGGGGTAAGAGAATCCTGGTCCTGGCCGAGGGTCGCCTGGTGAACCTGGCCGCTGCCGAAGGGCATCCGGCATCGGTTATGGACATGAGTTTCGCAAACCAGTCTCTTGGCGCGGAATGGATGTTGAAGAACGGCTCCACGATGAAACGCAAGGTTTATGCACTACCTGAGAAAATCGATAAGGAAATCGCTCGCTTGAAGCTGGCCTCCATGGGTGTTTCAATCGACAGGTTAACGGCGGAGCAGAGGCAGTATCTAACATCTTGGGAACTTGGCACCTGAGGGCTGAAACCGTCAGCGGTAGTATTAATAGACCTTTTGAAACACCTGCAATAGAAGGCTGCTTTTCATTCAAATTCAAGTAGCCGCTGCCGAAATTAATAATAGGTAGCGGGTTATTCATATAAGGAGGTTTTAATGCCCACCGGAGTTGTCAAATGGTTCAACGACAAAAAGGGGTTTGGATTTATCAAACCTCCGGATGAGGGTAACGATATCTTCGTCCATTACTCGGCCATCCAGGATGATGGTTTTAAGACATTAACGGCAGGGCAGGCTGTTGAATACGATTTTACGGATGGCCCGCGGGGGCGGCAGGCCACGGAGGTCATCAAATTATAATCAAAAAATGTAATCTGAAAATGCAAATCCCGGTTTATTGGCCGGGATTTTTTTACGGTTACATCTATTAGCGGTTTTTCCAGATTATATCCAATGTGATGCCAGTTTAGTCTGATCGGGTTCAATTGTGATTGAAAAACTATAATGTTCTACTTCTTTGCCTTTATCATCATCCCGATTCCGATTGCCAGGAATACGAGATCGCCGAGGGAGGCGGCAAGAAGCGGCGGCAGTTTGCCGTTGTTGCCGAGGCTCTGGCCGGTACGGATCAATACGAAGAATATAAATCGGTAACCCACAGCTTGCTGTGGGGAAATGGGTATCCCACACCAAGGTGTGGGCCACAAGCCACCTTGGAGAGCAAGATCGCTTCGTCGTCCCGACCAGAGGTCGTGACTTCTCGCGATGACGGTTTTTAACTGTTGCGAACGTGCCAGAATATGGAAAGTGCTCTTACTTCTTTGCCTTTATCATCATCCCGATTCCGATTGCCAGGAATACGAGATCGCCAAGGGAGGCGGCAAGAAGCGGCGGCAATTTGCCGTTGTTGCCGAGGCTCTGGCCGGTTCGGATCAATACGAAGAATATAAACGATGTTATAATTGATATACCAAAACCGACCGACGGCCCGGAGCGCCTGGGGTTGGCCGCCAGCGGCAGGCCGATCAAAGCCAGTATAAAATTCGCGAAGGGAAAAGTTATTTTCAGATACAGTTCCACCTCGTCTTTTTTCGTCGGTTCGCCGATCATCCTTTTCTGGTCGATCCGTCTTTTCAAGCTGAAAAAATCTATCTGGCGCGGCGGGACGGGGAGCTCCGCCAGCATCTCCGGTGTCTGGGTCAGAAATGGGGCCCATAATGTATCAAATCTGGCATAGTGACCGGCTGACCCGGGAGTCTCATCGTAGAACTCCTGGGCGCTTCCATTTATAAGCACCCATCCGGAATCAGTGGAGATTATCTCCTCCGCGATATATGTTTTCACAATTTTGTTACTTATGATCTTGTGGGCTTTGACGTCCTTTCCCTTTTCGGTTTTGATATTGTAGGTTTTGCTCAATAAGATCCAGCCGTCGCTGCCGGGGACCTTGACGTTGCTTCGCGTAAGTCTCGATGGCTTCGACCGCTTTTCTATCAATGTTGATTTGATTTCATCCTTTCTCCTTTCGCAGCCGGTTAAAACAAGCTCCGCGAACAACATTACGCTGACGGATAATACGAAGGCTGCAGCCAGGATGGGGGTTGAAATTCTATAAAGGCTTAATCCCGAGGCTTTCATTACGTCGAGTTCATGGTTTCTCGCCAGCGAGCCCATGGAAAATAGAGTCGAAACCAGCATGGCGACGGGGAAGGCGAGTATGATGTAAAACGGCATATAGTTGACATAATACCAGGCTATGATATCAAATCCGACATCATATCTCTGGATCATGCGCCAGCCGCGTTCGACGAAATCGACCACGAATACAATGACGCTGAAGGCGATGATAGTCCCTATAAGACCGCTCAAGAATTTTTTTAGAATATATTTATCGAGAATCTTCATGTTCGAGGTCGCATAAGCTGGCGTCTGAAGGGAACAAAGATCGACTGAACTCTATCCAGAACGGATACTACGGTCGATTGCCTGATATACATTATATTCAATATGATTCCGGCACCTCCCACGATTATATTGGGCAGCCACATGGCCCAGAAGGCGGGCAGTGTGTTTGAATCTGCGAGCTGTTCACCTCCGATCAGAAAAGCCCAGTAAACGATGAAGAAGAAAAGCGATAGTGCAATCCCGGTTGCAAATCCGCCTCGTCGTGCAAGGGCGCCGAGCGGGGCGCCGATCAGGACGAACGAAATGCAGGCCGCCGGAATCGAGAATTTTTTGTGTATCTCGACCTCCATGGAATTTATTTCTCGTTCGTAATTATCCGCGCTCTTCTGAATAAAAACGAGCCTGGCCCGAATATCCTTGTTTTTACCGTAGGCTCTTTTTACCGCGCCTTTTGAGAATCTGAATTTGGCTGGCTTTTTATCATCGGGAATGTTTAGGACTCCCGTAACTGCCGAGATGGCGAGGCTGTCTGATTGTACGATCGTTTCGGTCAATTTTTCCAGCCTCTCTCGGTTACGCTGCAGCATCATGGCCACGGTCATCTCACGGTCGCCGCGGGTGCTCTGGGTTGTACGCTCCAGACTCGATGAGGCTCCCGGTATCGCAATAGTCTGCCGTGCGAAATCTGTTCTGGTGATCCCGGCATGATTTTTAGGATCTACCTCTAATATTTCGCCATCCTCCAGTTCCATCATGAGCGTGGAGCCATCGGAACTAAAATACATCTTGCCTTTGTTGGCGGTTATGATCCTCTCGGTGTTTTTCGTTTGAATTATGATTATATCGGAAATTTCAGAAGTCTTTCTTGCAATGGTCTTAACCCTGATGCTGTAACCCTCGAAATAATCGAGAAAGATATTTTCTTCCAACGACCAGGTCGGTTTCTTGCGCGTGATATCGGTAAGCAGCATTCTGGCCTTATGATTGGACTCGGGAAGCACTCTATCGTTGAACCAGACCATCAAGATGGTCAATAAGAGCGCGCCTCCCAATATCGGCAAGATCAGACGATAGAACGGTATGCCGCAGGATTTGCAGGCGGTGATTTCGTTGTCGGCCGCCATTCGTCCGAAAACCATAAGGACCGCTACCAGAACCGCCATGGGAACCGAGAGGGCCAGCATCCATGCCAGGTTTAAAGCGAATAGTTCAATAACCAGAGGAGCATTGATACCCCTGTCTATTATGAGATTCATGATATCAACCAGAAAATCCATAATCAGAACCAGCGTAATTATGGCCAATCCGAAGAAAAACGGCCCCACTGATTCTTTCACCATGTATCTGGACAAGGTTCTCATAATCAATTGATTATATCGGCCTCAAGCGGCATTCACAAGCAAATTCTGCTTGACATAAATGTATGATATTCGGTTATTGAGACCCTATGAAATCTTCGTTTATTGCCGAACTTTCGCCGGGTGAAAATGTCGACGATCTCTTTGCGATTCGCAAAGTGGATCTAAGGGAGTATTCCGGCGGCAAGATGATAGTTCTCGAGCTTGTTGACCGCTCCGGCCGTTTGAACGGTGTGATCTGGAATGGATCATCACAGATAATGAAAAACCTTCGCGCCGGGGAGGTTTATTGCGTAAAAGGCTCTGTCTCGACATTCAAGGGCGAAAATCAAGTTACTATCGAGAAAGTTGAGCCCGTTACCGATTATGATCCGGAGGATTTCCTGCCGCGGGGGCCGTTTACATTTGAAGAGCTCGACAACAGGCTAACGGATGCCATCGACAGGATTTCCGATGGCCATTACAGAAAGCTTCTGGAAAGCATATTCTCAGATGAGAAGTTTCGCCGGGGATTTCTCCAGGGAGTCGGCGGCAAGCTCTGGCATCATAGTTATGTCGGGGGACTGGCGGAACATTCATTGTCCATCTGCGATCTTTGCTCGAATTTTGCATCGCATTATAAAGAACTCGATAGAGATCTTCTCCTTACGGGAGCGCTATTGCATGATATCGGCAAGGTGGAAAGCTATTCGTTACGCAGCGCCATCGATTATACGGATTCGGGAAGGCTACTCGGGCATATAGTGATCGGCGACCAGATGGTTAGAGATGCTATTGCAGGTATACCGGATTTTCCCCGTGAAAAGATTATGAAAATCCGGCATTTAATCCTGGCTCACCAGGGTTCTCCCGAACAGGCTTCGCCGGTGCCACCCATGATCCCGGAGGGGATGGCTCTTTATATAGCAGATCTCCTGGACTCCAAGCTGGCAGCTATGCGTCGGATAAAGAACAGGGAACAGCGATCGGGGGTTAAATGGTCAAACTATGTCAAGTTGCTGGACAGGTTTATTTATTTTGGCGAAGGCGGTGATGAGAATGAGCAAGAAAGTATATGATCCCATAACGGCGCTTATTCCTCTTCCCGCAGTTATGGTAACGTGTCAGAAGCCTCAGGAGAAGGCCAATATCATAACAGTATCCTGGACCGGAATAGTCTGCAGCGAGCCGCCCATGATATCGATAAGCATCAGAAAAAACAGGTATTCTCATGATATCATAAAGAGCACCGGGGAATTCGTTGTTAATATTACAAATCATGAGCTGGCAGCGGCTACGGATATCTGTGGTGTGGTATCGGGACGCGACCACGATAAATTCAAACTCGCCGGTTTGACTACCGAGCCGGCCTCAAAGGTACGGGTCCCCATGATCGCCGAATGCCCGATTAACATGGAATGCCAGACCAGGACGGTAATAGAGCTTGGTTCTCATGATATCTTCATAGCGGAAATCGTGGCCACTCATATAGACGAGAGAGTTATTGGGAGCGATGGTCGGATCGATGTCGAGCAGCTTGATCCGTTGATATATTGCACCAAAGCGCGGCAGTACTGGTCGGGACTGTCACGTATGGATGGTAAATACGGTTTCACCGCTGGAGATCCGAAGCTGCGGAAAAAAAGTTGAAATTCGAGATCAGGTCGCGGGCTGATGCGGCCCGTTCAGGCTTAATAACTACAAAACATTCGACTATTCCGACACCCGTTTTCATGCCTGTTGGTACACGGGGCACGGTTAAAGCCGTCTCCAATGAGGATCTGGAATCATTCGGGGCTCAATTAATCCTTGGCAATACATATCATCTGTATCTACGGCCGGGCCATGAAATAATAGGACGGCTTGGCGGCCTCCATGAGTTCACCGGATGGAACCGCTCGATTTTGACTGATTCCGGCGGCTACCAGGTGTTCTCGCTGAAAACGCTTAATGAAATAGACGATGGGGGGGTCAGTTTTCAATCGCATATTGATGGTTCGAAGCACCGTTTCACACCGGCTGGTGTAATCGATATCCAGTTGAAGTTAGGAGCGGATTTCATCATGCCGCTCGATGTCTGCACACCGTATCCAGCCGATGAAAAAACAGCCTTTTCGGATATGAAACGCACCATCGCCTGGGCAGGGCAATCGTTCAGGCACTTCAGGGAGAATTGCGGTTCCGAGGATGCGCAGTCGTTATTCGCCATTAATCAGGGATCAATATACACCGATCAAAGGCTACTATGTCTGGAATCGCTTTTGAAGCTCGATCCGCCTGGCATTTCCATTGGCGGTCTGGCTGTGGGGGAGCCGAAGGAGGAATGTCGAAAAGTGCTGGAGGCAATTATGCCGCATCTCCCCGAAAATCTACCCCGATACTTGATGGGTGTTGGCACCCCGGAGGATATAGTCGAGGCGGTGGAGTTCGGATTCGATATGTTCGATTGTGTCATGCCAACCCGCAACGCTCGCAACGGTACCCTCTTCACCCGTTTCGGGAAGATGACCATAAAATCGGCTCGATACATCGAGGATCAAAACCCGGTCGATCCGGAATGCCCATGCCCGGCATGCAAAAGATACTCCCGGGCTTATATCAGGCATCTATTATCGGTGGGGGAGATAACCGGATTACGGCTGGCCAGTCTGCATAACCTCTATTTTTATTTAGACCTGATGGAGCGGATACGCAGTGCAATTGATAATAACCAGTTTAATGAATTTAAAACTTCATTCATGGCCGATAGCAGGCGCGGGGTGGGGGAGCTGGGGTAGATTTGTATTTTCGATAATAAATAAATATAATGACGGTTTGACAAGCCCTATGTCTTATTGATAAAATAGATTCTGTTAGCTACATATTTTTATTGACAACTGTATATTTGCTTTATTATCTACTATATAGACGTTGAACTAGATTGGCAAGAAAAACCAGAGAGGATACTATTAGAACAAGGAGGCAGTGATGCCCAAAAAAGTATTTGTAAGCTTCGATTTTGATAATGATAAGAAGCTAAAAGACTTTATTATAGGCCAATCGAAAAATGAAGATTCACCATTTCAAGTAATAGATTGGTCAATGAAAGAAGCTGCGCCTCAAAGCGATTGGAAAACAGAGGCGAGAATGAGAATAATAAGGTCAGATTTGGTGCTTGTAATGGTTGGCCCCAATACGTTTAGGGCACCGGGTGTTCTAGCGGAGGTTAGGATGGCGAGAGATGAAGAAATACCAATTGTTCAAGTTATTGGATATAGGGATGGGAATTATACCGCCGTTCCAAACGCTGGAAGATTGTATAGCTGGAATTGGGATAATTTAAAAATGCTACTTGGACCTTGAGATGGATGATCTTAGAAACACAGCGGCTTTACAAACCTTTATTCAAAATTTACAAGGCATAATTTCAAGGCTAGCAAACAATAGTTCTAATTGCAAAACTTGGTGTATTACAATATCTGCTGCCATACTTATTTTTGTTTTAGAAAAGGGACAATTCTTTGCGGTATCTATAGGGTTTATGCCGATCATTATGTTTTTTTTCTTGGATGCATACTACCTATCGCTTGAACGAGATTTTAGAAATCTATATAACGAATTTGTCGAAAAACTGAATAAAAATGAGTTAGCACCTGAAGAGATATTTGTGATTAACCCTGCGCGAGGAACAAAGCATCGTATTACTTCTTTAGGTTCTTCAATTAAATCGTTTTCGGTATGGCCGTTTTACCTGATCCTGGCAATAGCCTTGTTGATTTGTTTAATAATAATTGGAGCTTGATTTGTCCTTCGTTACACGTTCTCAATTAATGCAAAAGGCGGCCGCAATCGATTCCTATAGATTTGAAGAATCCCAAAATAGAATGTTCAAATCAGGTAGTATAGGCGCTACAGTTTTCCTTTCACATAGCCATCACGATGAAGACCTTATTGAGTCAGCAAGAAAAATCCTGAGTGAATATGGTGCAGATATATATATTGATTGGAAAGATCCAACAATGCCCGAGATTACCAGTCCGGAAACGGCTCAGCTGATTAAGGATAAAATAAGAAATTGTCATAAATTTATAATGTTAGCCAGCAATAATGCATTAGATTCAAGATGGGTTCCATGGGAATTGGGATATGCTGATATGTCGAAAGGTATGGAGAATATAGCTGTCTTTCCTGTAGCAGGCGTCTATGGCGGGTGGAACGGTAGTGAATATATAGCAATCTATCCTAAGATAGAAATAACGGTGCAGGCAGATTTGGCAGTTTATGAGTATGGCTCTAATACAGGCCCTTTACTTTCACGCTGGCTAAGCAGATAATTCACATCCTTCACATTTGAAAAGGCCATTGTCAAAACCATTGGCCAAGGGCTCGTACGAGAGTCTTGACCTTCCCGCCCATATTCCTTATTTTGCCACCTTGAATTTATATGGATCGGATGTAGGGTGATTGATTTGATAAAGAGGAAATTATGGCGCATGCATATACTCCCGGCCTGAAGGTCACCGAGCGGATGAAAGTCATAAAGAAGCGGATTCTGCCCCTGAAGGGCGAGGTGATGGTCAGGAAAGGTGATAAAGTTACATCCGATACGGTTGTGGCGCGCACGGAGCTTCCCGGGCCGGTGGAGCCGATAAACGTGGCCAATATCCTGGGCGTTCCCCCACAGGACGTTCCGGAAACCATGCTCAAAAAAGTGGGCGAGCATGCGGAGGAGGGCTCGGAAATCGCCAAATCGAAATCGTTTTTCGGGCTTTTCACATCGACCGCCAAGGCCAGGATCAGCGGTACTGTAGAGAATATATCGTCGGTAACGGGGCAGGTGCTTCTCAGAGGCGCGCCGGTGCCGATCGAGGTTAAGGCCTATCTCAATGGCGTCGTAACCGACATCTTCGAAAAGGAAGGCGTGGAGGTCTCCACCTGGGGAGGTTTCGTGCAGGGGATTTTCGGGATCGGGCCCGAAACGCATGGCCCTATCAAGATCGTCTCGCAGACTAATAAAGATGTTCTTACAGAAAAGGAAATCGATTCGTCCTGCAAGGGCTGCGTAATAATCGGCGGTTCGCTGGTGACGGCGGCCGGTTTGCGCAAGGCTATTGACGTCGGCGCCGTTGGTATCGTAGTCGGCGGTTTCGATGACCAGGATCTGCGCGATTTTTTGGGCTACGATTTGGGCGTGGCCATCACCGGCAGCGAGGATAAGGGTATTACGCTGGTTGTCACCGAGGGTTTCGGTGAGATCATGATGGCTGGCAAGACGTTCGAGCTTTTAAAAGATCATGAGGGGCAGGAGGCCTGTATCAACGGCGCCACCCAGATCAGGGCGGGAGTCATCCGACCCGAGGTGGTTATACCGAAACTGGAGGATATATCCGAGATCGAAGCTATAGCGGAGGTGGAGAATCCCGGCCTGGAGATCGGCTCGCCGGTGAGAGTTATAAGGCAGCCGTATTTCGGCAAACTGGGCAAGGTTACCGAACTGCCTCCGGAGCTTCATAAGCTCGAATCGGAATCGAAGGCACGGGTTCTGGAGGTGGAGTTCACCGATGGGGAGAAAGTCATAATCCCCCGCGCCAACGTGGAAATGATGGAAAAATAGGAGATCGAAATGAATCGATCGGGTGGCATGCTCTGGCGTCGCCTGAGCATGCTACACTATAATGCACATCATGCCCTACAGGTCGGTACGACTTAATCCTTCGGATAAAGCATGCCACCCACGAAACTCAATTTTGTCTTTGCGAGGAGCGAAGCGACGAAGCAATCTCATAAATCATCAAACAAATCCTTCCATTTGGGATTAAGAGAGTTTTGTTCGTCAGGATGTAAACATAAGATTGTCTACTCATCTTACGAGTGAGATCGCTTCGTCGTCTCACTTCGTTCGACTCCTCGCGATGACGATTTTTGACTTTGTCAACATGCTCTGTGGGCGGCAAGCCGCCCCGCTGAGCATACTACACTATGATGGCCGTCATGCCCTACAGGTCGGTACGACTTAATCCTTCGGATAAAGCATGCCACCCGTCAACGCAGAAACGTCAATCAGCTATCATCGTCTCTGGAGAATACAGCAATCATATTCCCCTTCATGGATTCCAGGCCGAATGCCTTAATAATCTTGTATAAGCCAAGAGAAACCACGTAAAGAAACCGGGATTGGCAGAGGATATCCTCTACCAATATCAATTTCTTCAGAACCAGCGAACCATAGGCTGGTTTTATCGATGATGGCTTGTTGATTTCGTATCGTGTCCTGAATGTCCCGGAAGGGTTATCCCTGAAAAGCCGCCTGAACAGTTTCTTCTTAAGCCAGAAGGGGATTAATCTTGACAGAAAAACGAAAGGGTTCCTCGTATTGGTGGTTTGCAGGACGAATGTTCCTCCATGTTTCAATACTCGGGCTATCTCATGGAGGGCTTTATCCGGTGATTCGAGATGTTCGAAGGTGTAACGGCTGGTTATGAAATCGAAAGATTTGCTTTTGAACGGAAGGATGTCTGCTGACGCGATACAATAGGCGCTCTCATTCGGGTCGGTGGAGATCTCCTGCGGTTTTTCGATATCGAGGCCTATAGCGAAATCCGCGCCCGGCTGCTCTTTTATAAGCAGGTTCGGCCCGGCGCCGATATCGAGCCAGCAGGGCCTGCGGGCCACGTTTTCCAGTATCAGATCGGTCAGGATCTCCCAGCTGAAACGGTAATCGGGATACCGTTTTTTAGTCAGCTTAAGATATTTTTCGAAATCGCCCAAATTATCTTTTTCTTTCTATTGGAGACAAGAATTTTAGATTTTCAATTCAATCGGATGTGGCGACAAAAACAGGTTATTTGCCAAACAGCCCATAAGGAAACTTAAAGCTTATTATTTTATGAGTAGCCCTGAGGCTCGTATGCATATGCGTCCTTGATATCGCCTTTTTCTCTTAAGTGCCTCATCACATACTGACCGCAGTTGCTTCCGATCCTGTTTTCTTCAACCTCCCCGATGCTCACGATAACGTCGTATCCGCAGGAGCGAAGTTGCCCTGCAATCTCATGACCATCGCCCTGCCGGTTAGGATCAATATATGAGGAAAGCCCGTTTCGGGCTGCCCTGTAGGTGGGATTGAGTGGCGTAATCTTGATCAAAAATATATCAGGATCGAAATGTTCTCGAAGTATATGGGGATCAATGGCCGATTCTTTTTCGAGGGCGAAATTAAGGGTGATCTTCCTGTCTCCCTCTTGAAAATATCGATTTCCGAACTGCGCGATTCTGGCAAAATCCCATTTTCGCACCGGGATAAACTTAGCTCTCAATTTCTCATCGGTGGAGTGAATGGAAAACTGGAGTTGAAATCGGCCTCTGTATAATTTCCTTTTTATCTCGATGAGCCTGCCGAAGAATTCATCCGTGCCCAGAGGAGCCACGGTGGAAATACAGGGCATCAATCCGGGAGCGTCATAGCGATACGGAAGCTCCTCGAGAGCCGCCAGCACGTTCATATTTAATGCCGGTTCTCCCATCCGGGCAAACTGGATCTTGAATTTCTTCACTGCAATGGTCTCATTCCCGAACCTTTTGGTGACCAGAAAATCTATCTGATCGAGGATCTCCTGCTTGGTCAGTTTCCCCTGGTAGAAGCTCCCCGCGTCGCAGATGGGACATCCTACAGGACACCCGAAAAGAGTGGAGACGATTATGACCCATTTCTCGTCTCTGGGCAACGGCGGTTGCACCGATTCTATGAACTCCACAACCTTGCCATCTTCCATCTCGGCCAGGTACACCATGGCAATATCTTCCTTGCCCATGAAAGAAAGAACCTTCATCGGGGCAGCTCCTCGATTTTTTTATACATCTTCATGGCTGCCATGACGCCTTGTCCGGCCGCAATGGAGGTCTGTCTGAAAATGCCGTTTTTCACATCTCCCGCGAAGTAAAGAAGTCCTCTATCTTCCAGCTCTCCGGCATTTTCCCTTAAGTTTCCGGATAGAAAATCAAGCTGCGGGTCCCTGCCTGTGGCGAAAATAAGATAGTCTGCATTGAATCTCAGGGTTCCTTCAGGGGACCTGCATTCTACCAGCAATTCCCCGGATGAGTCGCCGTCAATCATAGAAATCTCGGTTTGTTTGTAGTAGCTGATCGTGGGTGATCTCTCCGCCCTTTCACGGAGGAGAGGAAGGCAACTCTCATTTTCGCCCCTGTTGAGAATAGTAATTTCATTATGATGTCCGAGGTTTAGTGCATAGTCGAAGGCGGCATCGCCGGCACCCACTATAATTATCCTTCTTCCTTTTTCCTCCAGTATGGGATGAAGCTCGTAAAAAACTCGTCTTTTTGCATTTCCCGGTATCTCGATATTGGAAAACTCCCTGGCCCCGGTTCCCGATCCGACCAGAACCAGGCGGGAGTGAAACGTTCTTTCAGGGGTCTCTATAAGAAACAGACCTTCGTGAAAGTCAAGGCATATAACTTCCTCAAAAATGACATCAACGGTGTTCTGCAGTTGAGTGGCGAAAAGATGAGTGAGATTTTTGCCGGAAATGCCATCGGGAAAGCCTGGATAATTTTCCACCAGGTCTGCGTTTCTTAAGAGCCCTCCGATTCTGTCTTTTTCCAGAATGATCGGATTTATCCCGTAGCGGTGAAGCTGTAAGGCGGCGGCTATCCCGGCGGGACCGGCGCCGATGATGACCACGTTTTCAACGTTCATTTTGGTTTGTCACGGACGTAGGTATTACTTCTATGCGGGTGGGCTGGTGCACGAGCTAATTATATATAATTCGGACATCGTTGGTGCATATCCTGGGGTATCGTTTCATCCTTCAGGGACAACTCCTTTTGTGTCATCGGATGTCAATATAGCATGATGCGTTCATAATAGCAACGCCGGCCGGCCGGCCCCTCTTGTCGGGTTTCCTGCTCGCTGCGCTCACTGCGGAACCTGACTTACTTATCTGAATATATCTACGTCTAATGTGAATGGTCCAAACCGTCGAGTATTATTTTCAAGTATGTGAGCGTCTTTGAAACCTGTTATTTCCAGAACATCACTATCTCCTTGAGTAAGGTATTCCAAATCAGCGTCATATATCCAACAGATAGCAGTGCACTCTATTTGGTATCGCTTATATCGTCCCTCTAAAATCGACGAATCAAGAACAAGGTGAGATAAATAAGTGACTGATTCTTTTCGGTTAAGTTTCATCAACTTCTGAATCAAAAGACGGTGAGGATCCCAGTCGATTGATAAGCCGGCAAATATCAGGCCATGTTCAGGAATAGCGCTGGCCATAGGCGCAAAATGTGTTGTATCAATTACAAGTAAAACGTCTCTCCCAGTATTAGAGATCTTAGTCCTTACTTCAATAGTATCTCCAATTGCATAGAGTACCTTTGGTATACTAAATGTGATTTCCGCTTCGGAAGTCTCCACCACCAAAGAAACCGATGAAACCGTTGTGTTTGCCGCCCATGGTTTAGGATCCGTATAATCATACTGTCTCATAAGCACAACGACCGTTATTATTAAAAGTTTTATCATCTTCTTAAGATCGCCTGGGATACGAAACCCGACGCTCCCTCAATCATCCTTAAAACTCTCCGTTTCATATAAATACCAAGGCTTCGCACAAATCCCAATGGCTGTCCGGACGAAAATATAGCATGCCTTAACCATAATGGCAACCATAATAGGGGTCAACAGCTGGCCTCATGGATTGCCCTTGACCCGGGGGCGGTCTGTAGTTTATTATTGTCTTTCGAGTTTGCGAAAGTGGCGGAACTGGCAGACGCGCTGGACTTAGGATCCAGTCCCGTGAGGGGTGGGGGTTCAAATCCCCCCTTTCGCATTAGAGGACGATAGACGCAAAGGAAAAAGATGGCCAAATCGAAGGAAGACATCAAGGATAGTGAGCAAACCACTGATACCGATAGAAAAGGACCGAAAAACCTGAAAATTAATATCAAGAAAGGCCAGGCCTGGACCAGGTTTCTGGAGATAGAGGTTCCGGCGGAGGATGTGACATCGAAATTTCAATCGGTCTATGAATCTTTCCGTAGCAAGGCTAAAATCTCCGGCTTTCGCCCCGGCAGAGCTCCCATGGGGATCGTGAAACAGCGATACGCCGGCGAGATCAAGGCCGAGGTGCTGGATGACCTCCTCTCACAGTCCTTTCAGCAGGCGCTGATACAGGAGAATCTCATCCCGCTGGGCACTCCTAAGGTTTCCGATGTTGAATTCGATAACGAAAAGCCGTTGAAATTCAAAGCCGAGATCGAGATCCGGCCGGAGATCAAGCTCGGTAAGTATAAAGGCTTCAGGGTGGAGAAGAAGGTCGGCAAGGTTACGGAAAAGGATGTCGATGATTCCATTGAATATCTGCGCGGGAGGATGGCCGAATACCATCCGGTGCAAAGGCCATCGGAGAACGGCGATCTCGTCATTGTCGATCTCATAAAAAAACACGATAAGCTAAATAAACTCAAAGAGGATAAACTCGAAAATGCGGAGATATATCTCGGCGGTGAAGGTGTCCTGGAGGAATTCCAGCGGGGCCTGATGGGAGTGCGACTCGGTGAGATGAAGGATATCTCGGTTAAGTATCCCGACGATTATTATGACAAAAATCTGGCCGGCGATCAGATCCTTTTTATGGCGGTGGTCAAGGAAATCAAACGAAGAGTATTGCCGGAGATCAACGATGAATTCGCCGACAAGGTCTCCAAGGCGAAGTCATTGGACGAGTTGAAAGAATCATTAAAAAAGAACCTGGAAGCCCAGGCCCGGGATGACGCTACGAAAACTATAAGATCGGAAATCATCAAGCGGGTGGTGGATGGTAACCTGTTCGATGTCCCCGGGTCGCTGCTGGATAGATACCTTGCTTCGGTGATTGAAGATTTCAAGAAGAAGGGTGAATCGGTCGATGAAAATACGGTGAGAAGTCAATATCGGCCCCTGGGTGAGAATTTTATCCGCTGGAACTACCTTTATCACGAAATAGCCAGGGCGGAGGGGCTTAAGGTGGAAGCTGATGAACGCAAAAAATGGGTGGAAGGGTTTAGTAAGACGTATAATATAAGCGAAGAGAAGGCCCGGGCGTATCTGGGAAAATCCGGACGGGTTCATGATATCGACGAGTCGATACTCGAAGAAAAAGTGATAGAATTTATCATAAAAAATTCGGAAGTAATAACTGCCGGATAACTAAAGAGGGGATTCAAATGACATTAATACCGATGGTAGTTGAACAGACAGGGCGTGGAGAGCGGGCCTACGATATATATTCCCGATTATTGAAGGATCGGATAGTGTTCGTGGGCACGATGATTGACGATAATATCGCCAACCTGATAATTGCCCAGCTTCTCTTTCTGGAGGCCGATGATCCGGAGAAAGACATATTCCTATACGTCAACTCTCCCGGTGGATCAGTTACGGCGGGCCTGGCTGTATATGATACCATGCAATACATAAAACCGGATGTCAGTACGATCTGCGTTGGCCTGGCGGCATCCATGGCTGCTCTTCTTCTATCGGCCGGCGCCAAGGGCAAAAGAGCGGCATTGAAGAATTCCAAGATCATGATCCACCAGCCGTGGGGCGGCTATCAGGGATCAGCCTCCGATATAGAAATTCATGCCCGTGAGATCTTAAAGACAAAAGAACTGATCAACAACATTGTGGCCAAGCATACCGGCCAGACTCTCAAAAAAATAACAGCCGACACCGACCGCGATTTCTTTATGTCGGCAGAGGATGCCAGAGAATACGGCCTGGTCGATGAGGTCTACGAGAGGAAACAGAAGTAATCATCATAGCCCATGTCGGGGAAAAATTCAAAAAGTAAGCAGGCTGGCAAGGTCAAGCATTGTGATTTTTGTGGTAAGCCGGTGGGCCGCTCGCGGCGGCTGTTTGGCGGCGAGAATGCGGTTATCTGTGAGGATTGTGTAGAGGTCTGTTATCAGGCCCTGGCTCTGGAGCGAGAGCCCGGATTTAAGATTGACTTCAAGCTGCCGCTACCGAAAGAGATAAAGGCCTTCCTCGATCAATATGTCATAGGGCAGGAACGGGCTAAGAAGGTCATCGCCGTCGCGGTTTATAATCATTATAAGAGAATCATGAATCAATCATCGAAGGCCGGCGACGATGTGGAGCTGGAGAAATCGAATATCCTTCTGATCGGGCAGACCGGTACCGGCAAGACCCTCCTGGCCCAGACGCTGGCGAAGATGCTGCATGTACCGTTTACCATTGCCGATGCTACAGTCCTGACTGAAGCGGGCTATGTCGGTGAGGATGTCGAAAACATACTGGTTCGGCTTCTGCAGGCGGCTGACTACGACGTTGAGGCGTGCCAGCGGGGAATCATATATATTGATGAACTGGACAAGATAGCCCGAAAATCGGCGAACCCGTCCATTACGCGCGATGTCTCGGGCGAGGGAGTACAGCAGGGTCTTTTGAAAATTCTCGAGGGCACTATGGCTGCGGTTCCTCCCAAGGGAGGGCGCAAGCATCCGGAGCAGCCGCTTGTTCAGATAAATACCAGGGATATCCTCTTTATATGCGGCGGCGCATTCGATGGCCTGGAAAAGATCGTCGCCCGTCGCACCGGAAGAAAAATAGTGGGCTTCAAAACCGATAGCAGGGCGGTCGAAGGAAAAGTAAGCAAGCTGCTGGAGCAGGTCGAAGACGAGGATCTCCTGGGATATGGCCTGATTCCGGAGATTATCGGCCGGCTGCCGGTGGTCTCTTCGCTCGAAGAGCTTGATGAAAAAGCGCTTATAAGGATATTGCAGGAACCAAAGAATGCTCTGGTAAAGCAATATGTAAGGTTTTTCGAGCTTGAAGGCGTCCAATTAGAATTTGAGAAAAACGCCTTGAAGGCTGTAGCCAAGGCGGCCATGAAAAGAGGAACGGGGGCCCGGGCTCTGAGGTCCATAATGGAATCGGCCTTGATTGATATTATGTATGATGCCCCATCACAAAAAAATCTTCAGAAATGCATTATCTCCAGAAACGTAATCGAGAAGAAAGCTGCCCCCGAGTTGATTTATAAAGCCAGAAAAAGAACTGCATAGTCGCCGTTTACAGTGTGGTCCTGCACCACCGTTATAGATTAATTCGGAAAAATCTCTTTGCTTATGTGAAAAAGAACCGGGATATCGGATTTTGAGGATCAGGCAGTCCTTGATCCGGCTGGCTTTCTATCTTATAATGGCCCGGGATTATTGGATGAGATTTGGAAGAGCAAGGTTTGTCGGGTCCTACCCGGATTATAAGCAGGCGCCCCGGCTCGGTCTGCCGGAGATCGCTATTGGGGGCAGATCGAATGTCGGCAAATCATCTTTGATAAACAGCCTCGTCAATCGCAAAAAACTGGCCCAGATATCAAAAACGCCGGGCAAAACACGGCTATTGATTTTTTTTGCCCTGAGCGGTCAAAATGAGAAAGAGGAGTTGTTCCTGGTGGATTTGCCCGGCTACGGATATGCCAGGGTTCCGGAAGCGATCCGACGAAGCTGGGGAACCCTCGTTGAAAAGTATATAGAAGCATCGCAACATCTGAAAGGATTCATACTCCTGATCGATTCGCGCAGAGGTATCGAGGATGAGGAACTGCAGCTTGTGGAGTATCTATTATCGCTCGATAAGAAAATCTGTCCGGTATTAACCAAATCGGATAAGCTAAAGAGAAGTCAGGGTAGCGAAGTGGTGAAAAAGACAATGGACATCCTTGGGCGATTCGGCGAAAATGTCCATTACCCTATCCTGCATTCTTCGAAAAACGGGAGAGGTAACATGCCAATCTGGCGCTGGATGAGTGAAAGGATAAGTGATGAAAGCTGATAGCATCGCCATTCTGGGATTACAATGGGGCGATGAAGGCAAAGGGAAGGTAATCGATTTTCTATCCGAAAATTGCCATGCCGTGGCACGCTTTGGCGGGGGAGCCAATGCCGGCCATACTATTGTAGTCAACCGCGAAAAATTCATCCTCAAGCTATTGCCATCGGGTGTCCTGCACCAGGATAAATTATGCTTTATCGGTTCCGGCGTGGTATGTGATCCCGAAGTGCTGGAGACAGAGATTTCGGATCTGGAGAAGCGGGGCATTTCCACCGGCGGCAGAGTCTTTATCGATTACGGAGCACATCTGGTCCTGCCCCTGCATAAGGCCTCGGATGGGCATCTTGAGGCCAGCCGCGGCAGGGGCGCTCTCGATACCACCAAGAGAGGAATCGGTCCCGCTTATGCCGATAGGGCCTCTCGCATAGGTATAAGAGTGGTGGATATATTCGATAGCAAGGCCCTGGCTCTAAAACTCGATACTCTTTTTGGCGCCCATGAAAGTATGCTGAACGAAATCCAAGATGAAGCTTTGATTAACCGGAGCAGCCTGGCGCAGAGTCTTTCCCATTATGAGATTTTATTCAAACCAATGATGACGGATGTCGGCCCGAAAATCATGGATCTGATCAGGAGCGGAAAGAAAGTTCTGTTTGAGGGTGCGCAGGGAGCCCTTCTGGATATCGATTTTGGAAGCTACCCGTATGTCACATCGACTCATACAACGACAGGTGGAATTTTCTCCGGCCTGGGAATTCCGCCGCAATATCTGGGTTCCACAATCGGCGTCTTTAAAGCTTACATGACGCGTGTGGGCCATGGTCCGTTTCCAGCTGAGATCACCGGCGATTTTGCATCGAAATTGCGCGAGAAGGGTGGAGAATATGGATCGGTTACAGGCCGTCCAAGACGTGTAGGCTGGCTCGACCTGGTAATGCTTTCCAGGATGATAAATATCAACGGAATAGACAAACTGGCAATCACCAAACTCGATGTTCTCGATGGCTTAGATGAAATATCTGTTTGTGAATCTTATGAAATCGAGGGTCGAAAAGTAAGCGATGTTCCGGCCAATCATCCGGATTTCTATAATGCCAGACCGGTTTACACAAAGCTAAAGGGCTGGGATAAGCCCACCGCCGGGATAAGAAAACTTGACAAACTGCCGAAGGAGGCGCGAAGTTATCTTGATTACATCACTGAAAAAATCGGTATTCCGATATGGTTGATCTCAACCGGATATTCTCGAGACGATACGATTTTGGCAGATGATTGATTAAGCATAATCATGTAACATCAAATCAATATTTGATATATGATTTATAATTCGGTTGTACTAATACAACCACCTTCAGCTTAATTATTGGACGATTTTAAGGATACGTTCCATGATAGTTCGGATGATTATTGTATTGCTTCTTTTCATGCTGAGCTTCTCCTGGCCTAATACAGGCACAACCACAATCTTGTCCGGGGAGAATTTCGCAAGGCCAGGATGAACCTGATAGCTTTGATCGGATGGGATCGAAAGTATGATTTCACGCCTGCAGGGAACCTTCCGGGATTTAATATCGCTATTCCTGAGTTGCTCCTTCTTGAACCGGATAACAGGATTGAGATCAGGAGGTTGCGACTTCAATCCGAGGCCTTAAGTGAAATAATCACGACCAAGATAGCGAAAATCTCCCCGATCTCGGGTTTAGGGCCAAATATGACTGGCAGAATGGATATCAGCCTGATATTGACGAAATCAAGGGCGCCTGGAGCATCGGCGTGTCTCTGAACTGGCGTCTGATAGACGGCGGAGATCGCAAAAGCAAGGTTTCCCAGGCCCGATTAGATGTCGGCAGGCTCAACAATCTTGAAGCTGATTTTTGATTAATAATGATCGGATGTCGCCCGACAATATTAGAAGAAAAAGACCTTGCCAGCAAGCTTGCAGGAGACATATAATTCAGCCGGGTAAAATGAAGATTTTGATGGAGTAAGTATGAGAACAACAATTGTATTGGACGAAACGAGTTTCAGCGAAAAGGTTTTTTCTAACTCGTATCCTGTGCTGGTAGATTTCTGGGCTGACTGGTGTGTACCGTGTAAGGCCGTAGCTCCTATACTGGAAGAGCTGGCATCGAAATATGACGGTAAACTCATTATCGGCAAGGTCAATGTAGACAAATATCCGCGGGTGGCCGCAGGTCTAGGAATTCGCAGCATCCCGACTATGGTGGTTTTCAGCGGGGGTGAAGAAAAGGAAAGGCTGGTCGGCGCGTACTCAAAGGCACAGATAATGAAGACGATCGAGTCGGTTCTGGCGCAGATCAACTGAATATAAAGGAGGGAATTTGAAGACCAGAGGAATTATCACAGGTATTATCATAATGTTAATGGTGGCTTCTGCAGGAGCGGTCGAGTGGAACGGGAAATTCGGGATCGGGCTGCGAGGCCCTGTTCTTGCCCCTTTATTCAAAGGAGCGGAATACAGAAATTTTGGAGGCAGTTACGAGCAATTCATGATGGGCTGGAACATGGCCCTAGACGTCAAATATGGAGTCACCAGAAACCTGGTTTTGAATCTCTCCGGCGCTTATTCTTCCACTTACGATAATACTACCGCCGATGCGGATCAATCTTTCAAGTTGAATAAATCTGATGACGCCTCCGTTCAGATGACCGGTATCCGGCTGGGTCTTGAGGGACAGTATTATTTCCTCCCTCAGGGGAATGTGCAGCCATATCTCCTGGCGGGGATCGGCACCGACCTCTGGAAACTTGAAAGGCAAACGAGCGCTGCGACATACAATTTCTCGGATCTTGGAGGCAGATTTGGTGCGGGAATCAACTTCTGGATCGGCGAGAGCTTCGCTCTGGATCTTCAAGGTAAGATTACCTATGATCTGGCAAGTATATCGACGGGCGACCGGACAGATTTCTATGGCGATGTCGATTGGAGCGATAGTAAGACCAGACCGTTCGGAGGCTATCTGGAACCATCTGTGGGCTTCACCTATTTCTTCGGAGGAGCCAGAGACACCGACCAGGATGGCATTAAGGATAAATTCGACCAGTGCCCGGATACGCCGTTCGGTGCGCTGGTGGATCAGTACGGCTGCCCTCTGGATAGCGACGGCGATGGCGTGTACGACGGTTTGGATGCTTGCGTGGAAACTCCCACGGGTGCGGTTGTCGATATAACAGGCTGTCCGCTGGATACGGATAAGGATGGCATATTTGACGGCCTCGATAAATGCCCCGATACGCCACTGGATGTAGCAGTCGATGTGCGAGGATGCCCGCTGGATACCGACGGCGACGGAGTACCTGATTTCAAGGATAAACAGCCCGATACACCTGCCGGCGCCGTAGTTGATGCCGACGGTGTGGCATTGGATGCTGATAGCGATGGCGTCCCCGATGGAATCGATAAATGTCCGGATACTCCGGTCGCTGTTCTGGTGGATGAGCTTGGTTGCCCGTTAGCGAAGCCCATGACCGAGAAGATTGTCCTGAGCATCAAATACGCCCCGGGCTCATTCAAGCCCGATAAAGAGGCGCGAGTGGTACTGGACGAAATCGTGGAGACCATGAGAGCTTATCCAAATCTCACTATAGAGATCAACGGATATACGGACGCACTTGGGTCTGCTACCGGAAACCTGAAACTTTCCCAGAAGAGAGCTGATGCCGTCATGGGATATCTCCGGGATCAAGGCGTGGCCGCCGAAAGGATAGCCGCTAAGGGCTATGGGGAAGATGTGAAATTCTTCGTCGGTGATAACAGCACCGAGGAGGGGCGGCAGAAAAACAGACGGGTGGAGATCGTGCCGGTTCAACAGTAAGGTTGATGAAGATATCAGGAGTTAAGGCGAGGCATCAGGCCTCGCCTTTTCTTATAGCCTGGATTACTGTGGTTGCAAATTAGGATGAGGCGCTAAAAGGTTTTCCTACAAGAAGACATAGGTCATCGTTTTTTGATTCCGGGAAAGACTGCAGTAAAAGATATATCCTCATACTTACCGATTTCAATTGTGAAGAATACTTCCGACTTATAAGGCTCTATGGCAGCTTCCTCTTAGCCTCTTCCCAGAGAGCGTCCATCTCATCGAGGTTGGAGTCATCCAGTTTTTTGCCCTTATCGCGCAACCTGTTTTCTATATACTGAAATCGCCTGATGAATTTTTCTACAGCCATATTCAGGGTCTCCTCGGCTTGCATCTGCAGATGCCGTCCAAGATTCACCAACGAGAACAGCAGATCGCCTAATTCTTCTTCCTGCCAGGCTCTTTCGCCGGTCTTTAGGGCATTCTCAAATTCCGTTATCTCCTCTTTCAGCTTGTCAATAACTTCATCGGGCGTTTTCCAATCGAACCCGTAACGTCCCACCTTCTCCTGTACACGGTAGGCTTTCAGTAAAGCCGGCAGGGAGGGGGGAACACCCTGCAAAACCGAGTAATCACTGTTTTCTGCATTTTGATGTTTGATTCGTTCCCAGTTGTGAAGTACCTCTTCGGAGGTTAGATTCCTTTTGTCACCGAAGACATGGGGGTGCCTGACAGTCAGCTTATCGGCTATTTTTCCGGCGACGGTTTCTATATCAAACGCTCCTCGTTCACTTGCGAGTTGAGCATGCATGACAATCTGGGAGAGAAGATCTCCCAGTTCCTCGGCTAATTTCTCATCGTTGTGATCCGCAATGGCGCCAATAACCTCGTGAACCTCCTCGACAATATACGGTTTGAGTGAATTGTGATCCTGTTCCTTATCCCAGGGACAACCATCCGGCCCGCGAAGCGCCTCGACTATTTCGACCAATCTCTTAAAATTTTTCATAAGGTAAATACTATCCGTGCTGGAGTTCCAAGTCAAATGAAATTGGCGCTTTCGGTCTTTTGTGGCAACCTGAGGGAGTCTATGGAACCTGCGCTTGACAACACCTTTTGCGCCGGGTATGTTTAACCCGTAACTTCTTGGAGAGATGTCCGAGTTGGTCGAAGGAGCACGCCTGGAAAGTGTGTAGCCTCCAAAAGGGGCTCCTGGGTTCGAATCCCAGTCTCTCCGTTTAACCTCTTATCATACAATAGGTTGCAACACCCACTGCAACCTTTGAAATCGTTTTGTCACTGGTAATAGTACCACGGCTCAAGTTGGTCCCGCCATAGCTGGAGGCAAGTTTCTTTGTGGTTGGATAGCTTTAGTATAGGGCAATCGATATTCGGGGGTGAGGTCATTGCTTTCTATGTATATTTGAGAGCCTCTTCGGCTTCTTTGCGGACAATGTAGGCTTTATCCCAATCGTAATCTTCATCTGTGCCCAGGATAAGCCTGCACGATGCCTTGAGTTTTTCCCGCTCCATTGTGTCGAGATGTCCATGCCTGGCGAGTTTCCCCAAACTGCGGAGTGCTTTAGCGCGAATCCCCGGGTAAGGATCAGCCAGATTGTCTCGCAATCTCTCAAAGAAAGCTTTCCGTAGATCCTCAGGCAGATCCGACGGTCGAATGGATTCTGCTAATTTGCCGATTGCCCGCGTCGCCGTATCCCGCAACTCAGAATTCGAGGATTGAGCCGCTTCCAGAGCCAGGCGAGCAGCCTGCACGATCTTAGGCGACTTGATTTTTCCCAGCGCAAACAGGATAAACATGCGACGGCCTGGCTCAGTCGAAACCTGGTATTCGTTCACAAGCGTCTTTATCGCATCGACGCCAATTCGGCCTAAGGCGTGACCAATAGCCATCTGCGCCTTGAGATCACCTGTATCCAGTTTCTCCAACAGAATGGGGATGATCCGTTTTCCAAAACCTGCGGTGAGACTTACCGCTTCATCCAGTACGGGCACCAGATCTGGATGATCTAGTGGATCAATGTAAAAAATAGCCGAGACCATTTCAAAAAGCGACCTCGCTTCTTCGGAACCTACTCGGGAGATCTCTTGCCTAACTAGTTCCAACCCCTGGTGTAATTCATCTGGTTTTGTACTTGCTAAAAGGGTTTTGATCGTCTCATATGAATTCTTAGCCATCGCTTTATCCCCTCATATCTAGTGATCTGCCTTGCTCATTATACTACATCTTAAGTTAATCCAGCCATAACTGGGCTGCTTTCCAACAAATCAAAAGATTTAGATAATTCTCCAAATGCCAAATTCTGATTACCATATGAGCACCTCGTCCTGCTCATCGTATTCACGCTGGATATTTTCCGGCTATGTAGTCACTGAGAAAACGGTTGTCGGTTTTGACGTCTTTTAGCTGCGCCTTAATAATATCGCCAATGGAGATTATACCCACCAATTTTTTTTCATCAAGGATTGGAACGTGACGGAAGTAATTCCTTGTCATAAATTCCATTATGACCTCGACATCGTCGTCGGGTAAACCGATTATGAGTTCTTTTGTCATGATGTCGCCTGTAGCAGTCTCCTCCCAATTATCCATACGATCTATGTATCGGAGAATATCTCGTTCGGTTATTATACCTAACGGGATATTTCCGCGTTCCGTGACTATCAAAGATCCCACCTTGTTTTCGATCATGAATCGCAACGCTTGCTTCAAGGTCTTATCAGGAGAAATAGTTTTTACTCCAGATTTCTTTTCCTTGAGTATGTCTATTACTTTCATTTAACACTCCCTTTTATCTAAACCGAGATACAAACCTGTTATCTAAGAAATGAAATCCGAGTTTGAACATCCCTTAATAGTTTTGCCATAGTCTAAGTTAGTCCAGCCAAAGAGAAAGTCAAGTTTGTTTGAGGTCTTTTAGATGTGGGAACATGATCTTCAGAGTCCATTGATGCTGATTCCGCAAAGTGACAATCAGGATTGACCGATCGCTGCCAAAATCGTTTTTTTATTGTGAATGAACCCAGTGAAGAGATTCTGAAAATATACCTATTGGTTTTCTTCCCGAACATCCAATGATTTGAATGTTTTAATATAATTTACAATAAACATTATCTCCTCTCTTCGCATCGTTTTCCCCCAGGGAGGGCAGAGGTTGGATTTGCCGAGAGCTACGGAACCTTCACTGATTGCCAGAATTAGCAGCGAGTCGTCTCTATTCTGAAAGAAATCGGGCGCAGTAAAATCGGGGGGCTGGGTCTTCTGCCCATAGCCGAAGTATTTCCCGAAGCCATCGCCGGATTCTCCATGACAGGGAGAGCAATAATGGCTGTATAGACGTCCTCCCTCTCTGACTGAAAAGTTTTCTTCTCCTCGGTCTTCGCCCGAGGGCGGACGGTGGCTTTCAGAGCAGTTTAAAGCAGCAAGTACAAGCGCTAATATAAAAAAGCAATGCCTTTTCAATACATCTACTCCTGTCTCAGCGACATCATATAGCGGGTTAAACTGATTCTTTCTTCCACTGTGAAACCATAGTCCGGCTCCACAATATCCGGCGTAAGCGCCCGGGGATTTTCCAGATGTTTATAGATATAGCCTTCCGTCAATCTATTGCCGACATTTGTAAGAGAAGGTCCTACGGCCCCGCCACTGCCGGCGATCTGGTGGCAAGCGTCGCAACCTTTATCGCCGTACAATTCCTTCCCGGCCTTAACCTGTTCTTTTAAACTTAAATTACTCTCGGGAAGAGTTTCAGGTATATCCTTTGAAACCAGCACTTGCTTGAAAAGTCGAACCAGCGTCTCAATTTCTACGAATGTCAGGTTGCCCTGTATCATCCGTTGGTTGGAATCAAGATTGAATCGCGGCATCTGCTTGAGCATGGGACGGATTACATCCGGCAGCTTCAGAAAATCCCGGAGCCATCTCTCCTGCACTTTGCTTCCTTCGATGGAAAGATCGGGAGCAAAATCGGCGCCGTTTCCTTTGATGCGATGACAATTCAAGCATTTCACATCATCCATAATCTTTGCAACCTTACCCGTTGGCTGATATTCAATGGGCTCCTTTGGTATTTTGAAGCGCGTTGGTATACTTATATCGGTAAAGCCGACGAGCAGAACCGCCAGAGCCTCCGCTTCCTCCTCAGAAAATTGGAAGTTCGGCATCCTCAGATCATCTCTGAAACTTCGCGGATCCTTTAATTTCTGCTGCAGATAGCTTATCCGATCGTGCGGAATCTCCGTTGCCATTTTCCCGAAGTCGAATTGCTCCAGAGGCTTGCTTCCTATTGATGATAGTTCGGATCCGATTTTCTCCTGCACTTCAGCTACTCTTAGATAGGATACCTCTTCCTGCCGCAGGAAAGGCCCGATTTTCTTCATTTCCTCCATACCCTTGACGTTGTGGCAACCGAAGCACCCGTATTTTTGAATCAATTCCTTTCCCCTGTTGATCGATTCAACATCTATGGGGACGGAATCGGTGTATTGCGGCTCAAAGTCCCAGTTGACATATTCGCCTATGACAAATTCCACCAGGGCCCTGATTTGCTCGTCGGAAAATCGGAATTGCGGCATCCTGGTCGTAGGAAAATGCTCTTTGGGATCTTTTATCCATCGAAAAAGCCAATCCCGGTTTACTTTGCTTCCGACTTTACCCAGGTCGGGAGCGTATATATCACGGTGAGCCCCGCCGACACCTCCTGTTGCATGACAGATAGAACAACGGGACTTCCGCCATAATGCCTTTCCAGCATCGGCCAGATCCCAATCGACATCCCCGGTCGATTCATCGGCTCTGAACTCCTGAGTCATGCTGAAAAGGTAATCAGCGATACTCTCGCTTTCTTCCTGAGAAAAGAAAAATTTCGGCATGCGAGCTGCTTCAAAGTATTGCTTTGGATTTTGTATCCAGTTGACAAGCCACGTGAAATTGACTTTCTGACCTACTTCGGTCAGATCGGGTCCGACTTTCCTTAAGTCCTCATACCCGGCAATCTGATGACAACCGTAGCAACCGTACTTTTCCACGAATTCCGATCCTTTGGTAATAAGGTCCCCGCCCTTAAGGCGTCGAATATCGCCATGACAATTCTCGCAGGTCGCTTGTGTCATATCGCCGATAAGCATAGGGTCTTCCCAGTGTTCAACCCATCCGTGGCCTTTGTCCGGTGAGGAGGTAGCACGCCCTTGCCCCCTGTGACAAAAAGTGCATCCGAACTCATTTACAGAATGGTTTTCAAGATATATATACTCAGCCGGATGCTGCGCATAGGGTTGTTGATTGGAGACCCTGTCGGGGCTGTCGATACCGATATGGCAGGATTGGCAGCGGTCCGCCTTATTAATATCCTGCATGTAAACCTGCTTAATTTCGATCGGAATATCATCCAGACTCTTGAACGCTTGTTTCGATTCTTTTACGGGAGACTCCAGAGATTCCAACTCGGCCGCAACTTTTTCCGATTCCTCAGTAAATCCTGACACCAAAACTGTTAACGAATCCTCTCGATCCTGCAAAGATTTCCTATCGTTTTCGAGAACTGCAATTTCGCCTCTAAGTATCTCAATTCTTACTTTGTCTTCCTCCCGCTGGTGTTTGTAATAGAGGTACTCAAGCTCAAGAAATTTTCCTCTCGCCGCACGGAACTCCGCCCGGTTGTCAAGAAGCTCCTTGCGAATATCCTCCAGATCCTTTTCAGTCTTTTTATATTCTCTCTGAACTTCCACTCTTTGGAAGTTTTCATTGAGTTTTTTGAGTCTCATTTCCAGTTCGGTTCGCTTTCCCTGAATCTCAGGTGAGTGATACTCGGCCAGGGCTTTATCGTACTCCCTCTCGAGCTGTTCCTGCTTCAACTGGTAGTATTGTTTCTGGTAACCTTTCCAGGGCCGCAGTTGCACCGTCTCGAACCATATCACCCATATGGATAATGCGATTATTATCATGCTCAGGATAAAGAAATATAAGGTATAAGGCTGTTCTCTTCCGGCTTTTTCCACCTTTACCCTATCCTTCTCAAGGTTATTATTATTCATTCCACAAATCCGAACGCTCTCGCGTCGCTATCAGAACTATATATTGAACCAGGGCGTAACCCAGATGTATTTTATGTCAAAACTTAGCCTCAATAATATCTTGATCGGGAGTCCTATCATGATCCAGAATAATATCCCGATTATCAGGTACCGGGTCAAACCCAGCTTCTTCAAAAAATCGCCATGCTTTCTTTTCCAATAATAATAAGGTAAAATCATTCCCAGTCCGAAATAGAGGAAGACGGTGGCTCCTCCCAGAAAGAACCCTGTCAGCGAACGCGAGTCAATTCCGATAAGCTGAGTCATATCGGCAACAGGCTGGTAGACTATCCGGTTGTGGTCCCACTCCTGCCATGGCCAGAACCAGAGCCATCCGGGGCCCCTCATGAAGACACCAATAGCTATCAGAAAAATCCAGAGGATAAGAAATCCGAAACAGAAAATCAGAATCGAATACTTGCGTTCCGAAAAAGTATAATAGCCGTTTCCCTTGGGATTTATATCCAGATATGGAATTGCCATTAAACCGAGGACAATTAACATCGGCAGAATTACGCCGGCGATCCAGGGGTCGAAATAGACCAGCATTTCCTGAAGCCCCAGGAAATACCAGGGCGCCTTTGCCGGGTTCGGCGTCACAGTGGGATTGGCTATTTCCTCCAGGGGGGCGTCGAGAACCACTGACCAGAACATAAGCCCGGCAATCACGACCATCGCCACCAGCATTTCGATGCGTATCAGATTCGGCGAGGAATCGATTTTTTTGTCGTTCTCGCCGTCAACAGCCCCTCCCGACCGCTTACGTCGATCGTTAGCTAAAGCTTGCTGAAAAGCCCACCAAGTGTAAAAAGCCACCAGGATAAGCATGATTACGATTGCGACATTGTCCGGTTTAGAGATTATCTTTACAAAGTGTTCCATAGCATAACGCTCCGGATCTTAGCTGCCGTTTATATAAGGAGGCTGCTTCGGTCCCGATATACCGCCGTCTTTTCTCACTCTCCAGAAGTGAACGATCATGAAGATGCCGGCCAGAACGGGGATGCCGACACAGTGCCAGATATAGGCTCGCAGCAGGGCGTTTTCTCCAACATACGATCCTCCCAGTAGCGCAAACCGGATATCATTATATGGAGTCACGCCCAGCGCCTCGCTGAACGGCCCTTCAAAGCCGATAAACGGGGTGCCAGCGGCCATATTAGTGCCCACCGTGATGGCCCAGAAACCGAGTTGATCCCAGGGCGTGAGATAACCCGTGAAGCTCAAAAGAAGCGTTAGGACCAAAAGCACAACCCCTATCACCCAGTTGAATTGTCGGGGTGATTTGTATGCGCCTGTCATGAATACGCGAAACATATGAATCATTACAGTGATCACCATCAAGTGAGCGGCCCAGCGGTGGATATTCCTGAGAAACATCCCGAAAGGCACCTGGAACTCCAGATCTTTCATATCCGCATAAGCCTGATCAGTCGAAGGATGATAATAGAACATCAGGTATATTCCGGTAATCGTCAGAATAATAAATAGAAGAAACGTTATTCCACCCATTCCCCAGGTGTATTTATATCTGACCGCGCTCTCTCGTATTTTGACGGGATGCAGGTGTAGGAAGACGTTCCCGAAGATGGCCAGTGCCCGATTTCTCCGAGTGTCCTTATATGTTCGCCGGAAAACGGATTTCCAGATTTCGCTTTTTTGAATTCGCTCGATCCATTTTTTCATAATTCGTTACCTCGGGGAAAATAGTCTGCCCCCAGCCTCCGTTTATACATAGCCCCGGGCCTTTCTCAGACTCCTGCTGTAATCGGCCAGCGAGCCGTCAGGATTGATCATCGAGATAGTTCCCCAGGGACAATCAATGGCGCAGAAATAACACCCATTACAAATTTCCTGATTTACCTCCGCGACCCCGTTGAAGTTCATGTCCGATTCCTTAATCGTTATGCATTCGGTAGGGCATACAGCGACGCATATCTGGCAACCTGTACAGCCGGTGGAGTTGACAACAGCGGTCGGCCTTTTTCGTCTTTTGCTATTTCTATCCGCAGGAGTCATAGGTTAAACCTCCAGCAGGCTCTGGGGATAACGCTTATCCGAATCATTTCCGGCTTTACCCTTGAAGATGATGCTTTTGTCCACAACCAGCTGCCCGTCGTCAGCAAGGCTCATCTTAAACCTGTCGAGGGGTCTGGGAGAAGGGCCCTCAAAATTTTCTCCGCCGCGATAAAATCCACTGCCATGGCAGGGGCATTTGAATTTGTTCTGGGTCTCCAGCCAGTTGGGAGTGCAACCGAGATGAGGGCATCTCGCATGCAGGCAAAAAAACCGACCGTCATCCCTTCGGACTATCCAGATCCTGTGCTTATTTTTATGTTGCGTATTTACCGAACCCAACGAATATGCGGAGGGTTTTCCGACCTTAAATCGGGAGGGTGGTTCGAACAGAACCCGGGGATAAAAAAATCGGAGGGAGGCAATGACATTTCCGAGTAAAAAGGCTGCGACCCCGGCCCACCCTAAACGACGCAACATTTTACGGCGAGGTTCGATACGCTCCGACAATCGATCGAGAGTCGAAGTCTCCTTCGTTTCTTCAGCTTTTTCCGCGTCCTGCATTCCCGTCTTTCCCATTTTCAATTTTTATTCACCAGGGATTGTTCCCTTGCATTTCCCCGGAGTGGAACCGGACGATCCCTTGCTTGAGTAGAACCCGTATCTAATCACGGTTCCTGGGCAGGGCCATATCTTAATGACCATCATGACCTTCATCATCACCTTCACCGTTCGGGAAGAGCATATTCACCGCATAGTGGAAACCGTGTTCGCCGTACATGGGATATAGCTCGATTTCGCTCGATTCACTGCCGGTGGTTTCATTGATGATCGTCACATGAATTTCACAGTAGCCGATCATCTCATGATGGGTTTCAATGGAGGGATCTTCCAATTTAACTTCGAAATGGTGTGTATCATCAGGACCGGGATCCATCCACATCCAGCTGCCGCCCATGAACACCCACATGCGCTCGGGGCCTCCCGCCTCCAACTCAACGATCATCAAATCTTGCCCCGAGGCTTCACCGATCTCGATCTCTTCCTCCAATGGAGTGCCTGAAAATGTATAGTTGAACATCACTTCAGTCGCCTCCATCCATTTGTCGCTTGTGGTTTCCCCTCTCGCAAATGTCGGCACTCCCGCAGTAACCGTGATCTGGTAGTCTCCGGAATCCGGAATGGAGAAATTGCTGCCGAAATGGAGACCATGTTCTCCATACATTGGTTGCAGCGCCCCGCTGTCTACAACTACACCATTGTTTTCAACGACAATACCCACGTCGCTGTAACAGATTTTCGAGGCATGAGCATCCAGATTAGCATCCTCCAGTCTGATTACTACATGGTGTTCATCCGTCACAGGATGATGATCCATCCAACTCCCGTCCATCCATATCCTCATGAACTCGGCATCTTCGACTTCTATTTCAATCGTAATGCCGCCTATGGTGGTGTCCACCACGGATAAGCGGCCGAAACCCACCTTGTGGTTACCACCTTCTTCACCAGGGAGGTCAATTGGTATTTCAACAATGATTTCATCGTCCCAGAGCGCGCTGTCGCTTCTTGCAAATGATGGTGGGTGGATTTCGATTCTTGCGCTGAATTGATCCGTTGCCTGCGGTGCTATGGGGGCTTTTCTCCCACAGTTGGGAAACAGCCCGATAGCCACAGCAAGGCAGGAAGCTCCAAATAAACGCCAAAACATTTTGTAACGGATCATCTTATCATCTCCTTCATTATTCACAGAAGTTTAGAGGTTGTACGAAAAATTCTACTATCATTTCCCACATGTCCAGCAAATGTCTTTACCGGTAAAAACCAGCTTATGCTCAATTGAGCGAGTTTCTTATCAAAGCCTCTATTTATGGATGGCCTAAAAAGCAAACTGTAATCCTAAGGTTAAATCGACCCTGTCCTTGTTAAAAGCGTCAGGGTTAATCCTCATCTCAGCGAAAGTCTTGATATTTGCTCGGATCAATGCAGTGATGTTTGGAACGAGTCGGGTTGTGCTGCTGCCTTCCTCGGGGTTTATCATCTCGTAGCGGAGACCCGGCAGAAGCCATGGATAGACGACATAATCGCCTTCAATAAACCAGGCACTGAATTTTACTTCATCTCCGTCCGGCATGTCCTCGTCAGCCATCATGAAGGCGCCAAAAAGATTCAGGTCAGCATAATAGGCATCTAAATCGAAGCCTATTCGGTTGAAATCGTGGGGAAGCTCAGAGGCTTCCGCAGGCGCTACTGCCGGCTCGGGCGTGGCGTTTCCGAAATAAGCGAACCCCCCCAGACGAATGGAATTATCCCTCCAATTATTAGTATTCAACAAGACACCGTCCTCCGTCGCGGGATCATATCCGTCAAAACCCATTCCACCCAATTTGTAGGCAAGCCTGAAGTATCCATCTTTGACATTGTTGACATCGAAATTTCCTTCACCTCCGGCGGCAGGTATGCCATTACCATTGACTAATCCCGCCACATACTGGATATGATGATTCAGAATCCCATTCGCTTCAAAACCGCGCTGGGCCAGTTCAAGGCTTCCCCCTCCGCCATGGTGTCCGCCAAGCGAGCCGCCAAAGCCGACCGCATTCGTTATATATGGCGTGTTCATTAGTCCTCGGTGAATTGCGAACGGCAACAAACCCGGAAGGAATTGACCGATTCGAATGTTCAGGGCATAACTCGGCAACCAGCGACTCAGGACATTGTCAAACTGAATATAGGCGCGATTGAGAAACCCGATATCGCCCTCGTCAAACAAATGAATTCCGACATAAAAGGTGATATCCTCGCCCATTGTTCCAGCGGAGAGAATGTTCACTCCCGAGGGGATTTTGAAATCTTGTTCCACGGTATTTTGGGTGTTTATCAAATAAGCCCCGTTTACCCGAATAGCCAGAGGAGGAGTACCCGGGATCTGGCCCGGCCAAACGCCGTTGGGAAAGGCATATTTCCAGGCCTCTGCCCCTAATTTTACCGGCTTATCTTTGATAAACTGTTCATCACCTCCGGGCATCTGAAATCCGAGATTCCTGAACGCCCTTCCGAAAGGGTTCAACTTTGGGAAAGCTGTATGGCAAGTTGTGCAGGCGGTCTGATATTTTCGCGCAAACGAAGGGATGGCTTCTGATTTCTCGGGCAGGCTAAAAGTCCCCAGGACCAATCCAAAAAATGCTAACAGGAAAATCCGTTTCATAGTTTTTTTGTCCTTCATTTTTATTGCTTTTCTATTGACGAAAATCGATGCTCATCGTGAAAGTTTGAAGTCGACAGCAACACTGTCGCCCTCGATTACGGTCACTTCTTGTTTCTTTTCTTTCAGCTTTTGATGCCAGGTTTTTAATGTGTAAGTGCCGGGAGGAACATCTTTGATCGTAAAAATGCCCTCCGGGTCGGTCAAAGCAAAATATGGATTTTGCAAGACCACGACAAATGCCGACATCTCTGCGTGGACGTTGCAGAGCAGAGCAACTGCGCCGGTTTTGTCGAACGTGACGTCGCGGACTATTCCCGCACCATAAGTCCCCAGATTGAATTTATTACTCTTTGAAGGAGAAAATACGTTATGCTGAACGCTGTCACTGTTGGAGAATTGGACCGTTGTTCCCTTCAATACAGGGAGGATGTGAGGTATGAAGATCAGATTTTTTTGGTCAACAACCGGCTTTTCCTCAGGGGGCTCAAAAACTCCTTCTACCTTCTCGAGATAAACCACAATGTTTCTGGCATCTCTCACTCCCCTCGCCTTGATTGTTCCGGTAATTGTCCCGGCCGGTTTCTTGCTGCCTTCGACCTCGTCGGCACTAACGGCGGTGAGGCCGATTATAGCCCAAAAAAGTGCTGCTACAAGATTTTTCATTTTGAAAAGTCCTTGCCTTTCTTGAATTTTCCTATCCTTAATTGTTCCTTAATATAATCGACTATTTATTTTTATGGAGAATCCCCGTGAAGCATTACAATATTGTCAAAACCTGAAAAAGAGAAACATTCAACCGGCAAACCACGGCCACCTCCGTCATTTTCATGATACAGAATAAAAGGGAAATGAGGGAAATTGTCAAGAATAGTTATTAGCGTTATTATCGTTATGGCCGGATTATCCGAATTGGACCAGGCAACGTGGAGCTATTTAATCGACAACAGGTTATCCTTCATTTGCAATTGTAGGATGTTTTCCCCTTTGATGCTCTTAGTGAAACAGATATATGGAGGTCGACTTCTTTGATGACAGTGTTCTGCTCCCCATCTTTGGTCCAGTTCGTTTTGAATTGGAGAGCTCCAGGTACGGTGAAGCGATGTTCAGGGATGCAGATGATACAATTTACGGCGAGAGGCGAAAATCCAGCGTAACAGTATCCCCGGCCTTCACATCAATTACATTTGACTGTTCTTTCAGCTTCCCATGCCAGGTAATGAGAGTGTACTTGCCCGGCGGTACATCCTCGATAGAGTATTTGCCGTCCGGCCCCGTCAGCGAAAAGAACGGATTCTGCAGAACGACTATGAACGCGGACATTTCACGGTGGACATTGCATAGCAGAGAGACAACTCCGGTTTCGTCAAAAGTAATGTCACGAACGCCCCCGTAACCCCATGTACCGATGTTGAAGGGTTTTGTTTTCGACGGTGAAAAAATATTATGATCAAAACTATCGCTGTTAGCAAACTGAACCGTGGTCCCAACCAGAATCGGCGTTACGTGCGGAACGAAGACCATGTTGATTTGATCAAGGACCGGCTTTATACTGTCCGGCTCGAAATTCCCCTCTACCTTTTCCAGATATACGATCACATCTCTGGCGTCTCTGACTCCTCTTGCTGATACAGTCCCGGTTATAGTACATTTCTCGATATTCTGGATAATCGAGGTTATTGCTTTTCCACTATCAGGGTCGTTGTCGGCCACTGCATAGCTGCCAAAAGCCATCAAACAGAAGATCAACGTTAATAGTATCACAATGAAATCACTCCTCACTTTTATAGTATTCGCTAATTATCCAATGGTTCCCGTGAGCATCTACATTGGCTGCAATCTCTTTTACTTCGGACAGCTCCGCTTCGAAACGCTTGCAGTCCGATGCCGAACTTCAGAAAGCAAATAAGACATTTAGCTTTATCCATCGGATAACTGTGACCGCAGAGGGTTCATTCGCTACCGATCCCGGAAAGGTACATGACGTAGTAGCAGGTATTTTTGATATCTGTGTCCGAAAGTGTCTTTCCCCATGCCGGCATTAGAGGAGAAAACCCGACCGCTGCGCCGCCCGAGAATATTGTTTCTTTTATCAGGACGCTATCCAGCCGTGCCCGATAACTTGAGTCTGCAAAATTCCTCGGCCGGGGATCGAGATTGTAAGCATTAAATCCATCTCCTCTGCCTTCGGCCCCGTGGCATATCGAACAGTATTTTCCGTAAACCTTTCTACCATTAGCAAGATCGCTATCCACAATCTCCTCAAAACTATTTGCGGTTTCCAGCACAAGATCCCGCTGCGGTGTTTCCTGTTTCGAGCAGGAAAAGAGAGAAACAAGCATGGCCACAGCTGTTAAAGTATTGCTGACAATTCTCATTTATTTCCCCTTTTCATTGCCATCAAAGCTGCGGTGATTTGCCTTGATTCGATATCGGAGAAGCCAAAATTCGGCTGAATAGTAGCAGGCCTGTATTTTTGAGGGTCTATCATCCAGCTATACACCCAGCCTGCTTCCAACCGGTTCCCGCAATCATCAAGCGTCGGACCAAGGTAACCGCCCTTACCATCAATAATGTGGCAGTTCACACATTGCAGAGAATCAATAATGCGCCTGCCTATCTCGATATCCGTTGGTTCAAGCTCGTATTCAAAAAACCTGGGGATATCGTCACTTATATACACTTTTTTGATGTACTCGGCCATGAGAGATGCTTCTCTTTCAGTCATCCTGAAATGAGGCATTCGTTCCGGAAGTATCGGCCGGACGGCATATGGGCGGATGAGATAATCCCTCAACCATTCGAATTTGACTATACTTCCTTCAATTGTCAAAGGCACCGTTGAGATTGTGCCTCCGTACCTGTCAATTGAGTGGCAGCTAATGCAACTATACCTCTCGAATAATTCCCCGAACTCGCCAGCCGGTTTCTTATAAAGAGACTTTTCAGATTCTTTAACAAGATACTCAGCAGAATAGTTTTTTTCCTTGTTGCCGAGCATAGCAATAGTGATTTCAAATGCCTCTTTATCCGTAAAGTAGAAATTAGGCATAATACGTGTAGAATCGAAAACGTCGGGCTGTTTCAATTTCATAAAAATCCAGTTATAAAGGGTCGGAACAATATCATTATAGCTTCCGAAATTCAAGCTCGATTCCAGACGATTGCCGATATTGGTCAGCTTGGGTCCTATTTTGATGGATTTGTTTTCCCCGGGGATGTTATGACATCCGCCGCAGCCGTATTTTTCGAATAGTTTCTCCCCGTGCCGAATCTGCTCCTGTATTCTTGAAGGGGATTGTGGTATATCGGTTTCAACAGTATCCCCGGGGAAGATATATTCATCCTCAGAAAAGTCCTCGATTAAATAAGCCGCAATATCAAGAGCGTTCTGATTGCTGAAATAATATTCTAACATCTTCTTTTCGGGTTGGTAGTAATGCACGTTTCGTACAAAGTTTGGAAGCCAGATTTCACTGACCTTGTCGCCGATTCTTTCGAGTTCCGGGGCAAATTTTCCACCCCGGCCATGTATATTGTGACAGGTTATACATCTGGATTCACTTACCAGAATCTTACCGGAATCTTCATCTCCCACCCCGGATGGCAGCTGGCCAATATAATTTGGAGGTGAATTTTTCCCGTCAAGGCTCATTAGAAATTCGACGAGATCATAAATTTCCTTATCACTGAACCGGAACGACGGCATACGAGAATTACTCAGGTAATCTTTCGGATTTTTCAACCAGTGGAAAAGCCAGCCCCTGGTAACCTTATTGCCGATACCGTCCAGGTCAGGCCCATTGGTTTCCTCCTCAAAAAACCGGTTAATATCGTGACAGCCGGTACACCCTTTGTCTTTGATGAGAAGTCTTCCATAGGTAAGAATATTCGCTTCAGGTACCTCCTCGGATTGATGGCATGTGCCGCAGGAAGCCTGGATCAACTCGCCCGGAAGCATTGTCTCATTCCAGAAGTCAAGCTTCTTATGAGCCGCCTTCTCATACGATACTGCATATCCCTGTCCGAAATGGCACGAAGTACAGCCGAAATCCTTGCTTTTATGGATACTTAACAGATTTCCCGGATGGGTATTGAATGGTGAGGGAGCTTTTAAATATTTATTGCTCTCGATGCCGAGATGGCAGGTTGGACAACGGTCCACTATACTTAAACCTTCCACTACAATCTGCTTTATCCCCGGGTTGACCGAGGAGCCGTCTGTGGTTATAGAGTAAAACCTGTTTTCATCAATTTCTGAAAAATCGATCTGAACCCGCTTCCATTCCTGATTGAAATCGTCCGCAAGGATGAGGATAAAGCTGATGAAAAGGAGAATTCCCGATATGTATATCCAGCGTTTCATTCCATCTCCATATTACCAGGGCCACACAAAGTGCCAGTTTTCTCCCCTGAAGAAAGTACCGATAATTATCAGAATCAACATGACAATCACGAATGCACCAAACAGGATATTTTGACGTTTTCTATATTTGGAGAACCAGATACCGGTGCCTTTTCCCCTGGAACCAATGTAAGGAAGAATTACCAAACCGACCACAATCAGGAAAGGCAAAAGTACACCTCCAAGAAAAGCTGAGTAATGCACTAACTCCTGCAGGCCGAGAAAATACCACGGCGCCTTTGCCGGGTTCGGTGTAACTGTCGGATTTGCCGGTTCCTCGAGCGGCGCATTAAAGTAGACCGAGACAATATTTAAAAGGGTTATAACGATTACGGTAGCAAGCAGTTCCTTGGGTATCAGATGGGTCCAGGTGAAAACAAAGTTCTCCGGATTTTTTTCGGCTGTAATTTCAGTTCCGTTGGCAACGCTCATCAGGCCATATGTTTTTGTTGGCGATTCAGTAACGCTTTGTTTTATGATTGTGTCTGTATTTTCAGGTCCTGATATCCCGCCATCTTTTCTTATCCTCCAGAAATGAACTGCAAGTGCAGCGATAAATAGTGAAGGAAGGACGAAGCAATGGAATACATAAAACCTGATAAGAGCACCCTGCCCGACAACATTCCCGCCAAGTAAGAGAAACTTGATTTTCTCACCGATAACGGGCGCATAGCTGGCCATGCTGGTGCCCACCGTAATCGCCCAGAAAGCCAGCTGATCCCACGGTAACAGGTAACCGGTAAAGCTCAGTCCGATAGTAAGAAGAAAGAGGGATACCCCGACAACCCAGTTGAACTCTCGAGGTTTATGGAACGAGTAAGTAAAGAAGACGCGGCACATGTGCAAAAATACTGTTACAACCATTGCATGAGCTGCCCAGCGGTGCATATTCCTCAGGATACGGCCATAAGATACTACCATCTCGATATCCTTGATACTCTGGTAGGCTTTTGCGGTTGATGGGATATAATAAAAGGCCAGGAGAATTCCGGTAACGACAAGCACCAGGAATAGCAGGAACGAGATTCCCCCCAATCCCATGGTGTACCAGAACCTCACACTATCTTTGCGTACCTTGACCGGGTGAAGATGAAGCGCAACATTGCTGGTGATAGCCAGCGATCGGGTCAGATCGTTATCGACTTTTCCATGACGGAAAAATGATTTCCAGACCTTGCTTTTTACAAGCCAGTCTATGGTCTTTTGATATAACTGTGCCATTAAGCCATCAGCCTGAAGTTCTTGTCCACTTCTTTCCGCGTGTTTACCTGAAGCTTATTGTCGCTGGTTAAAGTCAGCTCATACCACTTTAACGGCCTTGGAGCGGGCCCGCTGATATTCTTACCGTTCTTGTCAAAAGTCGAACCATGGCAGGGACAATCAAATCCTATCCTGTCATCGTTCCACATGACATTGCATCCGAGGTGGGTGCATATCGATGAGATGGAGTAAAATCCCTCCTGCGTGCGGAAAACAAACAGCCGGCTTTCATCAAGAAAAGTTACCGAGTCGGCAGGGAAATCCCCAATGCCGCCTACAGTAAATATTGTAGGGGGTTCGTAAAGAACGTTAGGAAGCATAAACCGCATCGTAGACAGTGCAATTCCCCCCAGACCACCAAGAAAGCTGAACTTACCAAGAGTCTCCAAGAATTTCCGCCGTGAACTTCCGGTCTTGCCGTCCCGGTCGCTGCTTTCAGGCATTCGTGTATTCATTAAATAGGATTTTCTCCATCGTTATGGTTTGCGTAGGACATCTCTTGGCGCACTGGCCGCATCTTATACATGACGTTTCATCTTTAATAATGGCAAAACGCTTATCATCCAGATCACTCGATTTCCCGGCCTGTTCGCCGGTTACCTTCAACTTTGCCGTATCTACTATTCGCAAGCAGTCCAACGGACAGACATCGACACAACCCCCGCAGAGAATACACTTATCGCTGTCGAATATGGTATTGATATTACACTTCAGGCAGCGAGAAGCTTCCATTCGAGCTTCTTCATCCGAGTACACCATCTCCACCTCGCTGAAGCCCGTGCGGCGGTCGACCTCTATTAGGGGAATCTTAACTCTTTCGGAAGATTCAAAGCCTTCGGGCATAGTATATTCCGAGGTGTCCATCATGCGGAAAAAATAGGCTTGATTCGGCAGGCTTTTGGGATCAATATAATTGATAATTGATCTGGCGGCCCGTTTGCCGTTGGCGACAGAGTCGATAACGATCCTGGGGCCGAATACGGCATCTCCACCGGCGAAGACACCCGGGATATTGGTTTCCAGCGTATCAGGATCTGCTTTTATATTACCGTTGGGATTTAAGTCAAGGTTTTCGTCGAGAGTAAAAGAACCCGGGTCAACCTGTTGGCCGATAGCCATGATAACCGTACCGCCGTCGATAACTGCCTCGGTGTTTTCCAGAAAAGTCGGATTGAATCTTCCCTCACTGTCGAAAACAGACAGGACATCAAGCACCTTCAAACCGATGGCTCTTCCGGCGCGGCCCAGGATTTCTCTGGGGCCTCTGGAGGTATGAAAAACAACACCCTCAGCTTTCGCCTCGTCGATCTCATAGCGATGGGCCGGCATCTCCTCCCATGATTCCAGGCAGACAACGTGCACTTCCTTGGCTCCCAGGCGCAAGGCTGCGCGGGCGGCATCGATAGTGGCACTGCCATCGTCAGTCTCTGAATCGCCTTCATCTCTTATTGCGGAACGGGCGATATCAATGGCCACGTTTCCACCACCGATCACGATCACGCGGTCGGCAAGGTCAACTTTGTAACCGAGGTTGACGTTGATTAAAAAATCGATACCATTGATGACACCATCAAGATCGCTGCCGGGGATCGCGACACCTTTGCTCTTGGAGGCTCCGATACCTATAAATATTGCTCTGTAGCCCTGGTCTTTTAATGTCTGGAGTGAAAAATCTCGGCCCAATGCCCACCCGGTTTTTATTTGCACGCCGAGATGCAGTACCCGCTCGAACTCCATCCTGATCAAGTATCGAGGCAGGCGGTATTCCGGAATACCGAGATAGAGCATGCCACCGACTACACGAGTTGATTCGAAGATGGTTACCTCATAACCATTAAGGGCAAGATAATATGCGCATGAAATACCCGAGGGTCCGGCACCAATTACAGCAACCTTGATACCGTTTGACGGTGGCCGTTTTCTTGGCAGATACTTTTTACCCGATTCCGGACCGAATTTTTCGCAGGCAATACGTTTTAAGGCTCGGATAGAGATGGGGCTGTCGATATTACCGCGCCTGCAGACTGACTCACATGGATGAGCACAGACCCGGGCGCAGATAGAGGCGAGAGGATTGGGAGCGGCGGCAACCTCATACGCCTCATTAAGGTTACCATCCGCAATCGCCTGTACGTAGCGGCCGGCATGAGTGTTTACCGGACAGCCTTTCCGGCAGGGGATCAGATCCAGGTAATATTCCAGACCTGGAATAACGATATTATATATTTCTTTTTTTATGGGCATCTTCGCCCTTTTATCTCTTAAGTTTGAATTCTATCTCTAAAGTACCCTTTTCGGAAACTTCCACAGCCTGCGATTCGGCTTTCAATTTCGGATGCCATACTGTTAGAGTGTAGCTTCCTTCAGGGACGTTGTCAATTTGAAAACTTCCCGAGTCATCCGCCATAGAAAAGTATGGGCTTTCCATTATCACCACGAAAGCTTCCATTTCCGGGTGAACATTACAGAGCATGACCGCATCGCAGACATTATCGCACCTTTTCTCAAAAGTAAATGACTTTATTTCGCCTGACGGCCATGTACCCAGGTTGAATTTATCAGCCGACTTATCAGGTGTAAACACATTATGCGCAACTTCGTCGCTATTCAGAAAGTCTACGGTTGTTCCTGCCAGGACCGGAAGTATGTGGGGGACGAATACCAGGTTCTTCTGATCCATAACTTCATGTTTTTCGGGTGCTTTGAATTCGCCCTGTATGCCCTCGACATAAATCAGGGTATGCGGCAGATATTTGTTTTTTTTCGCTGTTATCTTGCCTTTAATTGTACCTGCCTGAATAGGAATCCATGTCAGAAGACTGACAGTTAACATAGCGACAGGTAGCAATCTGATGATTTTCATGTTATCTCCTCATCAATTTCCACAATTAAAATTAATCCACGGCATAATCCGGGGGAGTTTCCGCACCGGTAACATCGGCTTACCTGCCGAATATCCAGAATCTTTAACCCTCTACGGGCTGCTTTTGTTCTCCCCCGGGTAGCGCATTCCTTTTTTGTTAAATGCCTTGCAAAGCCGTTAAGGCGAGAATAGGCTTAGAGGCAGGTGCTGCAACTGGTCTTGTACTTTCTGGCAAAAGTCGGGATAGCATTTGTGATCCCCGCCAGTAAAGCCGCCAGGAACAAGCAGGCCATTAAATCGAGAAATTAAACTGAATCGTGAGTCTATCGTCGTCCTCGCGAGCCTCGTCAAGGGGCTTCCGGTATTCCAGAGAACATTTTACATTTGCCCGGATCATAACGATCACAGCCGGCACCAACGTAGTTTGCGGATCGGGATCATCAAGATCGGTATCTCTGTCGACAAACTCATAACGCGCCTGCCCTATTAACCACGGGAAGACTACATAATTGACCTCGCCGAACCAGGCCAGCGACGTTCTTTCCACAGCGCCATAGTCGGATTTCATTTGCATGAAAAGACCTACGACATTGAATCTATCATACCAGAAATCGATATCTCCGCCAAAAACGGTGAAATCATCTTCCAGCGTATCTTTAACGGCGCTGCCTGAGTAAGCGAATCCTCCTAAACGTACAGAATTGTCTATATAAAAGGCGGACGTCGAACTCTCCTGGCCTTCGGTTCCGCCTATTTCGCCGAGGCCGCCTATCTTATAGGTGCCCCTCGCGTAAAAATCTTTTGATGTATTCAGATCGAAATTGTCCTCGTCATTCTGGCCGTTCCCAATACCCACGGCGTAGGTAAAACCGCCTTGACCACCAGATCCATTTCCGGCGCCCCATAACTCCAGGCCACCGCCGGCTCCATTCCGCATCCTCCAGGTTCCGGATTGATTTTTGAGATCCTCAATTGCGTAATGTTCTCTGGTTAATCTATGATGTTCCGGGCTGACAGTTAGCCCCACCGAACCGGCTTTAAGATGAACCTTCGGGCTGAAATCATATTGCAGTGCGAATTCGTAGGCCAATTCGGATTCATGCTCCAACTCGAACTCGCCAAAATATGAGACTTTATCTCCGATGGTTCCACCGAACAAAAGCTCGAATTCGTGGGGTATTTCGAAAGTCAATCCCTTATCCTCTTCAACCTCGCCTGTGGTTGTAGGATCATCCCATTTCCCCCCGTAATGGATACGTCCGAACGCGTGAACTGATAAGGGAGAAGTGCCGGCGATATCTGCCGGCCAAATGGCGTCCGGCCAGACCTTCTTATAGCTTTCGGAGCCAAGGCTTACGGGTTCTTCTTTCGTAAAGTTCTCATCGCCCCCCGGATACCTGAATCCGTTGTTCGCGAACGCCTTCCCAAATCCGTTTAGTTTCGGATAGGCATAGTGGCAGGTGCTGCAACTGGTCTTGTACTTTCTGGCAAATGTCGGGATTGCATTTGTAGTCCCCGCCAGTAAAGCCGCCAGGAACAAGCAAGCCAGAACCGCTCCAAAGTAGACTTTTTTCATCGAACCTCCTTAAACGTTTGATGCTTAAACACTTCCGATTAGCTAAGCAACAAACATGCCATTTGCAACATCTGGTAACTGCTTGTATAATTGGCAGTTATGGGACGGGGGAAATCCCCGGCTTTTTGAAGTGTAACATTTCATTACATTTATAATAGTGGTGGTCGCTTTAAGGTGTTAAGATTCAAAAGGATAGAAATCATTTCAAGTGATTTGTAATGAATCGTTACAGTTACAGATCTTTGATGTTGTATTGGTCGATCTTCTTATAGAGCCGCGGGCGAGAAATTCCTAATATCTCTGCGGCCTTGGATTTATTGCCGTTGGATTCCTTGAGAGCCTTGATAATCAGATCTTTTTCAGCTTCTGAAAATGAGGGCACCGATGTCGCTTTTTGTCGACCATGATCACGTGCGCTGGTTATGTTTGCAGGCAGGTCTTTGGAAGTAATAATCTCCGCCGTTCTCTCTGCAAACAGACGCTCGACCAGATTTTCCAATTCTCTGATATTACCTGGCCAGCGGTATCTCGTAAGCAGGTTCAGAGCATTGTCATCAAAAGCCTTAATTTTGAAATCATGAGTCTGGTTGCCTTTGTCCAGGAAGTACTGCAATAAACCGGGTATTTCATCGCTTGTTTTCCTCAATGGAGGGACATTGATAGGGATAACATTTAATCTATGATAGAGATCCTCTCTCAGCAACTTCCGGGAAAGCGCATTTTGCAGATCAGTATTAGTGGCGGCAATAAACCGCACGTCAATCTTTAATTCCTCGACAGAGCCGACGGGCCTTATGGATCTTTCCTGGATTGAGCGCAGCAGCTTGGCCTGCGTACCGGGTTGCATCTCCACCAACTCATCCAGAAACAGCGTTCCGCCGTCGGCCGACATCATTAGGCCCTCATGATCCCGGCCGGCGCCGGTGAATGCGCCTTTTCTATAACCGAACAATTCACTTTCTATCAATTCGCGGGACAGGGCGCTGCAATTTATGGCCACAAACGGCCCTGAAGTCCTACGGCTGTTCTTATGTATGGCCGTGGCAAAGAGCTCTTTGCCGGTTCCGCTTTCCCCGGAGATAAATACAGAGCAATCGCATCGGGCCGCCGATGTGATTCTATCATAAATATTCATCATTAGGGTATTGCTGAATACGTACCCATCCAACTGGAGATCATGAGTTACTATTTTTTTTAATTGTTGAACTTCATCCTGGAGTTTCCAGATCTTATAGACCTGTTGAATTGAATTGAGCAATTCACTTTTATTAAAAGGTTTGGTGATATAATCGGTGGCGTTGTCCTTGATTGCCTTTACGGCCGATTCAATTGAGCCGTAGCCGGTCATTATGATAACCTCGATCGCAGGGTTAATCGCTTTGACCTCCTGCAATAATTGCGTACCATCCTTGCCGGGCATTTTCAGGTCGGTAACAACCAGGTTAATGTTATTGTTGGAGCTTATTGTTTCAAGGGCTTCGTCCGCCGACCCCAGAGCCTTAACATGATAACCCCGGCCGGCAATTACCCGGGCACAGGTTTCGGCATAATCGAAGTCATCATCGACGACCAGTATTTTGAAATCACTTTCTCTCATCAGGCTACCGGAAAGTATAGCTTAAACGATGCCCCTTCTCCCATATTGCTTTCTACCTCGATCCTGCCATCATGTTCAAGGATAATTTTCTTGCATAGAGCCAGCCCCAAGCCGGTACCTTCCGGCCCCGGCTTTGTGGTAAAAAATGGATCAAAAACTTTATCAATATGATCAGCCGGAATTCCCGGACCATTATCCGCAAATGTAACGGCAACCTGGTTCAGCAGAAGATCTTTGCCAATTTGAATATCTATTTTACCATTTCTGCCGATTACATGGATCGAATTCGAAAAGAGATTAAAGAACAGCTGCTCAATTTGATTTTCATTACAGAAAATCTCCGTATCCTTTGTTTTTATATCAATGTTCAATGCAACGCTGTGCTTTTTCAATTCGGTTTCGACAAGACTTCTAACTTTGTTTATAATTGTCTCGATATTTTGTTTTTTCCTGACAGGTTCCTCTTTCTTTACGTAGGCGAGCAACTGCTTTACAACATTCGAGCAATGCTCTGCCTGGCGCTTGATCCTGTCAACCTCCCCGGTCATAGACTGCGGGATATCTGTATCCTTCAAGATATCGGCAGAAAGAATGATAGAACCAAGCGGGGTGTTCAGCTCATGGGCTATTCCGGCGGCGATCTGGCCGATATTTGTCAGCCTTTCGATTCGTCCCGGATCGGCCTTTAAATGGTCTTGCTCTCGCGTTTGTCTGAATATATTTATCAGGCCGATAACCTCGTTTCTATTAGCAATAATTGGAATGACTGTCAACGCCATTTCGCGGCAATCCTCACCGGCGACAACTTTCGTTTCGAAGTTCAGAACAGGCTTTTTCTCACGGGTGACATATTTTAATATACTCTTATAGTCGTACCTGCATTGTTCGGCTATAGCATTTTCAAATGATGTTATCGGCTTTTTTGTACTATTTGATTTAAACGATTTTTCAAACAAATTAGATGCTGACTCTATGATTCCAGCGGGATCCGTTATCGCTGCCAGTGCATCATAATGTTTAAGAATATGCTCTGTTTTCAGCTTTTCTCTTATATATTCCGATTGGCGACGGCTCGAATATCGCAGGACAAGAAATATTGCAATAGACATGGCCAGAACCAGAAATATGACTATCGGATAAACGTTCAATCCTGCCAATTTCCCCCTTGATTTGCTAATAACTCGAAAACCCCAAATGAAATATCGAACCCATCCGTCGCGCCGAGATCATCACGTGATCAACGCTGCAGGTGGCCTGGATTGGCCCATAAAACCGATCGCGCCGGAGATACCTGCAACCGGAAGCAATCCACAGCATTTTGTAATGTTAATAATAAAGTCCCGGCGCCACTTATACAAATGTTTTTTAGGCTAATCCGATCTGGCGAAAATGTCATTGCCTGTCCTCGAAAAGCCGCCTGATTAACAAGCAAGGGATGGCCGGGCAAGTCGATTTTATTGGCCTCACCTGATATGATCTTATACTTTTGAGCATTTCCCCCTGCCTCTTCCAGTATTCTGATTGAGATTTTCTTTTCTATCATTGCCAAACGTCAAGGCAGTCAATGTGTTTCGAATACGGGAAATAAAGTCCGTTATTGCCTGTTTCCGGAATCACGTTCCAGCAACAAACCTCTTATGACCGCCTTCCTCTTAGTGGCTTTTGGATGATGGCGAATGATTGATTTAATCTCTTACTTTCGCTCACCAGCCAGCCACTCTTCTACGGCGGTACGCTCCCTGGGAATTTGTGCGGAGAGAATCTTATGTCCTTTTTCAGTTACCAGGACGTCGTCCTCGATGCGCACTCCGATTTCGAGATCGCGCAGATAGATTCCCGGTTCGACAGTTATAACCATCCCCGGCGCCAGTGGCATCCAGGCATCGGAGAGATCGTGTACCGCCAACCCTAAATGGTGTGATGTCGAATGGATGAAATCGTCGGCATAACCCGCCTGACGAATGATACCCCGTGCGATCTCGTCAATTTCGCGTAATGTTATCCCGGGTTTGATAGCGTCTATGGCTGCATTCTGCGCTTTGAGTACAATGTCGTATATTCTTGCCTGCTTGGCGGAGAACTTTCCATCGATCGGCAGGGTACGAGTGATATCGGAGGCGTAGTGATCCCACTCAGCGCCGACATCCAGCAAAAGCAATTGGCCCGCCGTTAATGTCTGGTTGCGCTTCTCGTAGTGAAGTATGGTTGTTTCCTCTCCCGCGCCGACGATTGGCGAGAAAGCCATGTACTGCGCACCTCGCTTCTTGAACGATTCCTCGAGTATGCCGTCAAGCTGAAACTCTTTTACACCGGGCTTTATCGATGCCAGAAGTTCCGTTAATCCCTCATAAGTTACTTGAATTGCCGTTTCTATCGCGGTGATTTCCATACGCGTCTTTATCATTCTCATCGATTCAAGAAAGCGGGAGGAATTCTCGGTCGTCACACCAGGAATGCGTGCCTTGACTTTGTTGTAGTATTCCAGATCCGGGGGAATATCTGTTGACGGTTTCACTATTGCGGAAATGAGGTGCAACGTTGAATCCTGCTTCATCCGCGAAACGACCAGGCCGTCGAGGGAACGGGTTCTATAAATACGGTCGAATCCCCAGGCAACCTTTAGTGATTCGGTTAGCGCAGGACGTGTTCCGGTCCAGCGTTCGGCCTCGATATCCCGCGGAGGCAGAAGCAAAACCTCCCTGTCAACTGTTCCCGGTGATAAAACCAGAACAGCTTCGGGTTCGTTAAGGCCGGTCAGGTACCAAAAATTACCGTCGGAACGATAACCGGCATCGCCTTCGTAACCCCGCGAATAAAGTACGGCGGTCCCATCGCCCATGGAATCAAGCAATGCCATCCGACGTTTCTTGAACTCTTCCATGTCGATCAGAGGCTCGCTCGTGTGGCCCATATTCTGGGCGAGTATTCCCGTTACGTTCAGAAAATAGAATGTGGCAAAGAACAAAACCGATATCATACATGTAAGGCGGCTGTTATTTAGAATACGGAATCTGTTTCTCATGTTTCACCTTCCCTGGAAAAAACTTATCTAACATCTAATTTCTCAAGTCTCATTTATAAAATATCTTAGGAGAGAAATTCTGTTTTTTCAAGCTCCGTAGCTAACAATATTCATCAGAAAAGACAAGATGATTCCTTATCTAAGGACAGCTGCTCTTCTTTTGTAAGCCTGCTGGCCTCGGCGGGTACGATGTCCTTCTCTCACGTTATGATGTGGGGAATAAGCGAAAAGAGCTTCGGAATGCTCTGGATTCTTGACTTTCCCAAAATCGGTTGTGTTGAATACGCCTTTCGCGTCGGTTCAACTCGAACATATCATGAATTCCAACAGAGGAAAGCACGGCGCGGAATGGTTTCGGATGTTGAATGAAGGCAGCGCGGCAGGCAAAATACCGTCTTAGAAACTAAATTGATTTGAGGGGCGGGTCAACCGAGACGGTCCTTGAGGGATTTTTCAATATCGATTGCCCTGGAATGTCTGAAATACTCAATCTTTTCCAGGCTGGTGATATTAGAAAGCTCCTCGAGCACAATGGAAATCTTCCTGGTGGCATTCTTGATGGCATGAGTCATCGCCGGAATCCGCGCGAAGACCTGCTTTTCATCACCCGTATCGTAAAGCTGCTGCAGGATATCGCCCTGCCCGTCGATACTCATCATTGCATTATTCACATAATGTGACAGGGTAGCCAGAGCTATTTTGAGAGAATCCAGGGCACCTTCAATACGTCCTTCTTGAAGAAGCTGACGCGAAAGCTCCCGACGCTCCTTAAACATATTTGCCAGCTCCAGATACATAACGAAAAGCTTGTTATCCGTCTGCAGAAAGGATCGCTGGGCCTCGTCCCAATCAAGATCTACACCTCCTGTCTGCTGAAGCAGATGTCCTGGGAGGGCACCGTAAATCCCCTTAATTTCCCCGAGCTTTATCCCGAGGCTGCCACAACACTTTTCCAGGATATTTAAGGCGGAGCTTTTTTCTTTAAGGTTATCGGGAGATCCGTTATTGAGAGAAACGAGTTCTCTGGCCAGAATGGTTATTCTCGCCACCAGAGGAAGATCGGATATCATCTTTTCATCAGTCGGGTGATGATTATTCATCACCTCTGTCAGGCTCCGCGGCATATTCCATTTCGTAGCGATCCAGAAACCCACTTCCTGATGATCAGTCTCATAGATTTTCTGCTCAGCCTCTAAAATCGGCATGCCGTCAGCAACCAGGCAATTTACCCGCGAGGCCTCCTCCGGGAAATACTGCTCCAGGAGGATACAGCCGATATCGTGCAAGAGAGCACATATGTGTGCTTTTTCAATCGATGAACTATCAATTCTTGAAGCAATATCCTGGGCTGCATTTGCTACTTTCAGGAAATGGTGCCATTGCGAGGCAGATTGCCTGCCATCCAACAGAGAAGGACCGAAAAGCTGATTATAAATCGCGATTGATAAGATTAATAATTTTGCGCCACCGGGGTTTGAAGCCGCCTCCGGTTGGTATCTGTTATCCTCCTTGTCAGTCCAGGCGCTCGCTGACATATCTGCCACTCTAAGCATCCTGGTGGTCAGGCTTGGATCATTTGCGCGGGAGCCAGGCTTATTCTCCGCCGGTAAATCGTTATCGAACACTACGGAAAGGATTTCCGATAATCCAGATGGCGGTGATGCTATCATTTCCAGAGATGTTAGACGAGAGAAAATTTTACTCTTGATCGACATATTGGATTCCTTCATAACAACTACATTTATCATATCGGAAAGATTTTCGGCTGCTTTAAGCGCCGTCAGACCATCGTATCTGATTTTAGATCTTCAAGGTAATATAAGGGGCTGAGTTATGCGCTCTAGCCTACTTTTTCTGGTTTCCTGAAATTGTGGTTTGATAGCAAATGGGGGGTGTAAGGGAGGATTACAAATACGCCCAAGAGCGGTTGAAAAGTTTATCACCCGGGCTCAAGGCAAATCCTCAGATCTATGGTAGCTAATCGATTCTTGTGACATCCTCGGAGTTTTTTCTCCCTGCGGCACCGACGCCATTCTTAGATTGTTACCGAGAATTTCTGAGTTTCACCCAATCGATGGGTGCGTCCTTATCGATTCGGGGCGGATCGAAAGCTATGATCTCTATATATTTCTGTGCCGCCGCTGTGTTGAGAATAACCACTCGCTCTTCAGGCGTAATCCAGCCCTCGGAAGTCAGAAGCTCCAGCGCTCCAACGCAGGCGGCGGTTTCGGGACAAACCGATATACCTTCCATTGAAATTGTCAGGTTCATCCATTCTGTTATGCGTTTTTCCTCCACCGCCACCGCTCGTCCTCCGCTGGCCCGGATTGTATCCAGTATCATGAAATCACCAATTGCAGACGGCACCCTGATGCCGCTGGCGATAGTTTTTGCTCCCTCAAATGGTTCGGCGAAACGTTTTTCCGACTCGAAGGCGCGAACGATTGGACAACAGCCGTCGGACTGGACGGCTACCATCCGCGGCCGCTTCTCACTCTTGAACCACCCTAATTCACTCAATTCCTCGAATGCCTTCCAGATACCTATCAGACCCGTGCCGCCACCGGTGGGGTAGAGGATGACATCAGGCAACTCCCAGTTAAATTGTTCCGCTAACTCCAGGCCCATCGTCTTTTTTCCCTCTATACGGTATGGCTCCTTGAGGGTGGAAAAATCGAACCAATCCATTGTCTCCATACCCTGGCGGACGATGCGGCCGCAGTCAGCTATAAGACCATTGACAAGAAAAGTCCGAGCCCCGTAAAGCTGTGCCTCGTATTTATTGATTGCCGGCGTATCTTCGGGCATGAAAACATAGGCTTCCATACCGGCCCGTGCGGCGTAAGCGGCCGCTGCGGCGCCGGCGTTCCCGGCAGTAGGGACGGCGATCCGCTTGATTCCGAACCTGCGAGCCATGTTAATTGCCATGACAAGCCCGCGACTCTTGAAGCTGCCGGTCGGCAATTGGGATTCATCTTTGATCCACAGATTTTTTGATCCGATTCTGGCCCCCAGGTTCGGACACTGCAAAAGTGGGGTCATTCCCTCCCCGAGTGAAACAATATCATCATCCATACCGCAGGGGAGTAATTCCCGATAACGCCAGATTGTCGGTTCTCGATCCTTCAATTTATCTTTGGTTAGTGTTTTTCGGATAGCATCCAGATCATACCGAACCCACAGGGGTCTATCAGCATGCGTTGTCTGGACCCGATCGGCAGGCAGATGTTTCCCATCGATGGCGCTTTCCAGGTGGCTAACAAAAGAAGACATGATGACCTCCTCAATTATTTGGAACCGAATCCTCCCAACCGTCACCTGCGATTGTCTGTCATCGGACGCATTTTACGATAAATTCAAGTCTGTGTCATCATTACATTAAATCACAAAAGGATGGAAATTTTCACGCGGATCTCGCTATTGATCTTGACCGGCTGTGGCACCATCGCTTATTTTTGACCAAAAGAGTGGCTTTGGATTGTGGATAAAAGATCATCATGATTAGAATATTTGATCCCCTAGATAAAAGGCGTCATGACTGGCGTCTTCAAAAAGGGAATTACATTATAGGACGAAGCAAGGAGTGCGAACTGGCCATAATGGATGATACCGTATCCCGACAGCATGCTCGGATGGAGATTGTTGATGAACAAACAATTATGCTGACAGATCTCGGGAGCCACAATGGTACAACTGTTAATGGGAGCAGGATTACCGGTTCCGTTAAACTAAATCATAATGATGTAGTTGCCCTTGGAAAAGTAGAATTAAAATTAACGATTGGTGAAGTCTCCGGAATTAAAGATAATCTGGTAAGCATTAGCGAGACTGATGAGGATCTGACGAGAGTTACTTTATTGCCCATGGAGGAGGCACTCCGGCCTCTTCCCGCCAAGATTTTAGAGAATCCCAATGTTTTCATGGCCTTTTCGGAGATTGGCAAAATGCTTATCGTGCCCGGCGGCGATGAGGAAATGTTGGATAAAGGCCTGAAGTTGCTTCAGGAGGTTATCCCGGTGGAACGTGCCGCCATATTCCTTACCGGCGAGGAGGAAGATGATATCTGTCTATCAGCCTGTTGCATCGCGGGCAAGGAATATTCTGACTCATTCTGTATCTCTCGGACAATCCTTAAAGAACTTCTCAGCCAGCGAAAGGCGATCTTGATTTCAGACCCTCAGGCCGAGTCCAAATATGCCGAGCAGCAATCTATAATAAGATCAAGAATCAAATCCGCCATGGCAGTGCCTTTATTTGATGAGGGAAAGGTCTTCGGCATCTTATATGCGGATACCACTAATCCTGCACATCATTACACCGAGGACTATCTCAGGATAACCGCAACTTTTGGGAATATGCTGGCGGCAAAGATGATAAATACCAATCTTCTGAATGAACGGCAAGCTAGGGAGATTCTGGAATCCGAGTTGGCGGTCGCCTCCCAGATCCAGAACGAATTGTTACCAAAAGATATTCCCATGGTTGAAGGATACAGCCTGGAGACGTTTCAGATTCAATGCAAGCAGGTTGGCGGAGATCTTTATGATGTGGCGCAACTGGATGGTGGGCGAATTCTTTTTATGCTGGCCGATGTTTCCGGTAAAGGGATGGGCGCAGCCCTGTTAGCCTCGAATATCCTCGCCTCATTCCGCACATTTTATAATACTAAGGATTTTGATCTTCTGAGTGCTACCTGCGGTGTCTCAAAACAGCTCTTGACTTTCACGCGGCCGGGGGATTTTGCCACCCTCTTTATTGGATTACTTGATCCTGATGCCAATTCTCTGCAATATATAAACGCCGGTCACAATCCTCCATTAGTTATCCGGAGCGACGGCAGGACAGAGTATCTTGGAGCGTCCGGCTTACCATTGGGGGTTATGGCTTTTGATGCCTGGAAAGAGGAATCGATCGATCTTCTCGAGGGAGATAGTATCTTTGTTTTTACTGATGGTATTCCCGAAGCTTTCAATTCCCGAGATGAGCAGTTTGGCGATGAGAGATTAGAAAAACTGGCGATAGAATTTGCCGGGCAATCCCCGAAGGAATTTACAGATTCTATTATAACTGAAGTCAACAATTTTATAGGGGAATTTCCACGCAGCGATGACATCACCATGATGGTCTTACGCCGGGAACGATAGCGCAAAAAACAGTTGATCGTATACTGATCAAATCCTATTATAATAGACAGGATTGAATTTATTTCTGGTTCACCGATCCTAATACAGAGAATTAGTGATGATGTCCGAGCCCCGCGAAAATGGAATGGATAACACCCGCTCCTTCGTTCCCATATCTAAAGGCACGGTGATCTCCCACTACAAGATCATCGAAAAGATCGGCGCCGGCGGGATGGGAGAGGTGTATCTGGCAGAGGATACCAAGCTCAAGCGGAAAGTGGCTCTGAAGTTTCTCCCTTCACATTTGTGTCAAGATGAAGATTGCCGGACCCGTTTCAAGCGTGAGGCCCAGGCGGCGGCTAAGCTAAATCATCCCAATATCGTCACCATTCACGAAGTTAGTCAATACCAGGGGCGGCCGTACTTTGCCATGGAGCATATTGAAGGTCGGGCGCTTGGCGATATAATGAAGAAGAATGAACTTTCAATTTCGGAAATTGTTGATCTTGCTATTGGGATATGTGAGGGATTAAATAAAGCTCACCAGGCGGGGATTGTCCACCGGGACATTAAGCCATCAAATATTGTGATTGATGCGGACGGTCGACCTAAACTGCTTGATTTCGGCCTGGCGGCTATCCAAGGATTGGAGAAGCTTACGGTAACAGGCTCAACTCTTGGTACGATCGCTTATATGTCTCCAGAACAAGTTCGGGGTAAGGGAGTCAACGAACGATCAGACCTGTTCTCCATGGGAACAGTGCTATATGAAATGATCACTGGTCGACTACCTTTTAAGGCAGAGACAGAAACGGCAACCATAAATTCTATTTTGAATGATATCCCTGAACCGTTGGCTCGATATAAGTCAAATATGCCCGACGAGATACAAAGTATCATTGACAAGGCTCTGGATAAGCATGAGGAAACGCGCTACCAGACAGCGGCCGGTATTATCAGCGACCTGAGGAAGCTGAAAAGGGAGCTTGAATCCGGTCCTTCTATCACACGGCCTCACCCTTCCATCGCTGTTTTGCCATTCACCAATATGAGCGCTGATCCCGAGCAGGAATATTTCTGTGATGGTATGGCTGAAGAGATCATAAACGCCCTGACGCATGTACAGGGTTTGCGAGTGGTTGCCCGCACCTCTTGTTTTGCTTTCAAGGGTAAACAGGAAGATATTCGCGAGATCGGCCGAAAGCTGAGCGTGGGAACGATCCTTGAAGGCACGGTTCGAAAAGCTGGCAACAGGTTGCGCATCTCCGCTCAACTTATCAACGTTGCCGATGGATACCACCTATGGTCGGAGCGATTCGACCGGGAGATGGAAGACGTATTTGCTATCCAGGACGAGATCTCTCTAACGATTGTAGAAAAATTAAAACTCAAGCTTCTTGGTATGGAGAAAGCGGCAATAATAAAGCGTTCCACGGAGGACTATGAAGCGTTCAATCTTTTCTTGATGGGCAGGTATTTCTCAGGGAAGAAGACGGAAAATGCACTGAAGAAAAGCATCGAGTGCTTCGCTCGGGCAATCGAGCGAGATTCTGAGTTTTCTCTTGCGTACGCTGGCCTGGGTTACTCGTATCTAAGACTTGGCATGAACGACTTCGTGCCTCGCTCCGACGCTTACAGAGATGCACGGGTAAAAGCCATGAAGGCGATCGTGCTGGACGACTCCAACAGCTTGGCGCATGCTCTGCTGGCCGAGGCCATGATGTGGGGCGATTGGGACTGGCTGGGCGCGGAGCGAGAATTTAAACGAGTATTAACACTCAACCCCTCGGACGCCGCCGGACATCACGGGTACGCGCACCTTTTGGAGATACTGGGCCGGGCACAGAAATCCATCGAGCACATGAAACGAGCACTACAATTTGAGCCCCTGTCAATCGAGTACAATAACTGCTTGGGACAGGTCTTGTACCACGCACGAAGATATGACGAGGCGATTGACCAGCTGCACAAGACGATCGAGATGGATCCGAACTTCTACGAAGCACACCGCTGGCTCGCAAGAGCATACATGGAAAAGGGAATGCATGCACAGGCGTTGGAAGAATTGGAGACACTCGGACCCCTCGAAGAGCATCAGTCGGGCATGAGGGCACTCATCGGGTACGTCCACGCGGCCACAGGAAAAAGGGATGAAGCGAAGAAGATCCTCCAGCGACTGACGAGCCTTTCGCAACAAGGGACAGCCCACCATTATGGTCTGGCGATTATCCACATACAGTTAGGTGAAAAGGACCGGGCATTCGAAGCCCTTGAAAAACAAATCGAATCGCGTTCGGGCCCGGCGTCTATGTTAAAGGTAGATCCATTCTTGGACAGCGTGCGAACGGATACGCGGTTTAAAAAGTTGCTGAGTAAGATGAAATTAGCATAAGTCAATTGTGAAATGACCAAATGAAAAACAATCCTCAAAAAAACGATAACACTCGTTCATTCATTCCCATATCTAAAAACACGATGGTGTCGCACTACCGGATTGTCGAGAAAATCGGCGCCGGCGGGATGGGAGAGGTGTGCCTGGGCGATTTCGTTAGATGTAAAGAAGGTTGTGCTCAAATTTCTACCCTTCAGTCGCATTAGAGTTGCACCATCCCCAACAAGTCCGAACACGGCTTTTGCCGAGCGTTAAATTCTCTGTTTTTCCCGTGCCGATAAAAAAAGCCCTCTATTGAAGCGGAGCCTTAAGCAGATGAATGTCATCGATCCATACTGTGCCTGTACCGTTGATCACAAGATTCAGCTTTATAATATCCGGGTTTTCGCCCTTCTTCAGAAAGAAAGATGTCTCCTCTGTGATCCAATCTGAGGTACCTGTCAGGGGACTCTTGAGATCACGCGAGAAATACTCTCCCTTTTCAGAGAAATGACATAACATCTCCAGATAGGTAATACCCTCCAGATCTTCGGTTCGAATTCGAGCCCGATAGATAAGACGTGCGTTTTCAACATCGATCTCTCCAACTTCAAATAGTCGCACTGAGGTTGATTCCGCCGCGGATATTCGTAAAGCCCCGTTGCCGTCGCTTGAGATCTCCCTATCGATTTCGATGTTGGATAAGGTGATGACGCCGTCAAGGTTATCAACGGGAAAGTACTTCAACTCGGCGATCTGCGCCGACTGTTTGCCGCAAACGCTTAAAACAAGAATGGTCGCCATAAAGGCTGCAATGAATATTCTCTTGTTAACCATTTTTCCAGTCTCCTTTCTTTAGTGGCTTCTTTGATATCGAAAATAGTCTGAAAGTATTGAAATTATGTAACTCCTGGATAAGCTTGATCCTGACGAACACGAGATTCTTGCGGGCTGCCATTTTAGGAGCGTATCTGTACCTTTTTCAGTTGAGCCTGCGACTGTTCTGAAAACCAGATATCAACAAACTCGTCGATAACGTTTTCTTCCCGCTGATCCGATTCCTGTATAATTGGCTTTCTCAAGAGTCCCTTAATAGATCTAAACGCCTGAGGATTCTTTTCTGAATATTCTGAAGCTATATTCATAGCCTCATTCATCAGGCTATCGGAGGTTGCCAGTTTATCAATCAGACCCATTTGAAGGGCTTCATCCGGAGAGTACATTTTGCCGCTTTTCAATATATGCTCGGCGTTTCTATGGCCGACGCTGAATTTCAGCATTTCCAGCGCCCCGGCAAATACTGATACCCCGATGTTGATTTCGTTTAGAGATATCTTGGCGTTATCCGAAACCATTATTCTAAAATCAGTGGCAAGCGCCAGCATACAACCGGCGGCAATAGTGTGGCCGTTCAAGGCACCTATCAGCGGCTTGGGGTAGAGGAATAAATCTCTGTTGAGCCGTGTAAATTTTGCTAAAAAGGATTTTAAGGCCTGTTTAGAATATGTCAGCAGTTCGGGAACATCAAATCCGAATGAAAAGAACTTTTCATGGCCGGTAAGGATAATTGTTTGAATTTGATCATTGTTTTCCAGCTGCTTGAAACATTCAATAAGGTCATCAACGGCATCGGAATTGATAGCGTTCACCTTATCCCTTTTCATTTTTACTGTTGCGATGCCGTCACTCTCTATAATTGAAACAAAACTCATCATCACCTCTGAGTCAGAGCATTATCGTTTGTTCGAATCAAATATAGATTATTCCCGGTTGACATCTTATCTTTCCGCCGATGATTTTCCTCTTACTCTATTGGTCGAAGATCCCCGTTGCCGGTCACGCGGAAAAACCTGCCGTCATCCCAGAGCAGCGCTTCGAGCGATCCAAGTTCATCTACCGGAATGTCGATCCCGATAATCCGCTTATTCCAGACACTCATGACACTGTCCACCTCCGTGTGCCCGACGACAATAGTACTGGCGCCGAAAAAGCTCAGGATACTATCGACATCTTCTGACAGCACCTGGGGATAGTCACCCTCCATTTCATAATGATAACCCCGGTACCAGAATGGGCCCTTGCTCCCAAACAGGAACCGTGACAAATCGTCAAAAGCCAATTGTAATGATCTCAGATCAATACTGCCCCGGATGATATCGTTGATCTGCTCCATACTCAGGTTGCGATGGATAACAAACGGGGACAGCCCGCCGTGAACGAAGAGAATATCGTTGATTTTGATTACAGTATGTTTACTACGCACCCATCGCCCTAACTCAGTATCGGGTCCGTACAGATCCTCGTACTTGATTCGTGTTTTTTTCACAATGCCCTTGAGGTACTTGTCGTTTACGTATCGTTTGTCGCCTCTTAAAACCATCAGCTCGTGGTTTCCCATTAGATAGTGAACAGCTCCTCCGTTCTCTCTCGCTTCGGATTCCAGTCGATAAATCAACCACAGACACTCGGTTACTTTGGCTCCCCTATCGAAAACATCGCCCAGGATAACGAGGTGGCCATCCCCCCAACTCCATCGTCGCTCCCGGTCGATTACACCGCCATTTGTGAGAATATCCACCAGATGATCATATTCACCATGAATATCGCTGACAGCAAGGATCCGTGAAGCCTGGTCAATAGTTTGAGGCCTGATAAGTGCAGCATCTGCCGGCACGACATACTCGATAGCATTATCCAGACAGAAGCCGCTGAAGCGAAGAGTATCCGATATCTGAAAAGTCCTTTTTTCCATGATTCCATTACATAAATAGAATACTATGGCCGAGGAATCTGTTTGCCAGAAAACATATGGCCCGTCACGCAGGGGATCTTCGAGATGGATTGAGTCTACGACTGCATCATTATTATTATCATTGCCACCCGATATCCTGTTCTCTTGCAGCCTATCACCGTACTGAAATTGCATCAGCAGGATGATTATTGAAAGAGTTAATTTAATTATCATGAATTTTCCGTCTGTCTTTTTAAGACTCTGTATTTTTTATCTGCATGTCTATATTGATCCGGAGTGTTGTGAAGGCTCATACATTTGTAATAGGCGTATCATTTATTCTTGCGTCGGCTTTTATTCCTATCGGCTTGTAAAGCTGCCACCAGCCGCTCCGGTGTAACCGGCAATTCCTCGATGCGAACACCGGTAGCATCGTAGATGGCATTGAGAATCGATGGAATAACAGGCATAATGGCTCCCTCACCCACCTCCTTTGCTCCGTACGGGCCGTGAGGTTCGTTGGATTCGACGATGATAGTATCCAGGCGGGGCACATCCAATGCTGTCGGGATCTTATATTCGGCCAGGTTGGCGTTTACAATGCGACCCCTCTTGTCATAAATTATCTGTTCCATAAGCGCTTCTCCCATCCCCATCATCATGGAACCCTGCATCTGACCTTCTACCTGCGTCGGGTTGATTGCAAAACCGCAATCATGAGCGCCGGTGATATGTTTTACGGTTACCTCGCCGGTTTCGAGGTCCACCGAGACCTCGGATACCTGCGCCGAACAGCCGAAAGCAGGGGAGGTGCCTACGGCGGCTCCCTTAAATGAGCCACCTAATGGCGGCGGGCGGTATTTGCCTTTTCCCACGATAGTACCGCATTCGAGAAAAGCAATACGACTTGCCTCTCCAAAAGTCAGGTGAGGTCCATCCGGTAAATCCATGAAGCCCCGGTGTTCCTGAAGGTACTCTTTGCGCAATTCTGAAAAATCGATTTCACCTGCCAGGCTGATAACCCGATTTTCCTTGAGATCGAGAGTCTCTGGAGGTACACCAACGCTTCCGGCCACAGCGTTTAAGATCTGCCGCTTTACATCCCGGGCCGCCTCCCGGCAGGCATGGCCGGTCATGAGCGTGGTGCGGCTTGAGTAAGCGCCCAGATCCACACTGAGATTAGAATCGCCAGTAGCCACCTTTACGCTATCCATATCGAGGCCCAGCTCCTCAGCAGTGATCATGGCAAGCATTGTGTCCGAGCCCTGCCCGATATCAGCAGCTCCGGACAAGACAGTCACTCCGCCGCCCACCTCATCGGCTTTTATCAGGACTGTGCAATGGTAGGTTCGAGAGCGATAAATGGAGTATCCTGCGCCGGAGACGAAGAAGCCGCAGGCAGCACCTATTCCTTCTCCCTTGCCGCTGGTTTTTCCCTTCAAAGAGCGCTTCTTTTTCCAGGCCGCCGAATCTCGAACGGCCTCCAGGGCTTCACGCATGCCGAGGCTGCTGACATACAGCTCATTGCAGGTAGTCTCGCCCCTCTCCATGACATTTTTTAACCGCAGCTCTATGGGATCCATTCCCAATTCCTCAGCGATACGATCGAGCTGAACCTCAAATAATGCCCGGGCGATGACGGCTCCATGACCTCGCTGGGCGCCGCAGGCAGGCTTATTGGTGACGATCCGGTAGCCGTCGTATTTCATATTCTTCAGTCTGTAGGGCCCTCCGAGCAGGGAGCCGGCATAATAGATGGTCGCAATGCCGAAACTGGCATAGGCTCCCCCATCCAGGAGGCAATTGTGTTCGAGAAATGCGAGCGTGCCGTCTTTTTTCACGCCCGTCGTCATGGTGTGGAAAAACTGGTGCCGCGCTCGCGAATGAAGAAAGACCTGTTCGCGGTCGAATGTAATCTTGACCGGTTTGCCGGTTTTCAAAGCCAGAAGACATGTGGCCAATTCCGCCGTGGAGCAGGAGGCCTTTGGCCCAAAACCACCACCTACAGCAGGTTTGATTACCCGCACCTTGTGCAGAGGAAGCCGAAGCGCCAGAGCCAGCGTGCGCTGAACATAATGAGGGGCCTGCGTAGAGCTCCACATAGTCAGGTTACCATGAGAATCGACCTCTGCCAATACGCTCTGCGGTTCCATAAAGGCAGCATCCTGCATCTTGCTGGTTAAACGATCCGTGCGCACAATGTGTGATTGCTTGCGACCCTCCTCTATATCTCCGAAATGCCAGTGGACCTGAGCACAGATATTATTTTTATATGTTTCATGAAGCTGCGGTTGGCCCTCATCCATAGCTGTCAGACCATCCAGCACAACTGGAATCTCCTCGAAGTCCACCTTAATCAGGTTTACTGCCTCCAGCGCCGTATCCTGGTCGACGGCTGCCACTGCGGCAATTTCATCACCAACATAACGTACCCTGTCATGGCAGAAGATAGTCTCATCATAGCGAGCCGGACTCACACCATATGGCGTTGTTCCAGCCTCGCGGTGAGTTACAATAGCCTTTACGCCGGGCAAACGCTCGGCGCGGGATATGTCTATATTCAGTATGCGGGCATGGGCCAGCGGGCTGTGCAGGATAGCGGCGTAAATCATGCCGGGTCGCTTCAGGTCGTCTGTGTATAGTGCCCTTCCAGAGGCCTTATCCACGGCATCTACGCGGGGGACACGGGTATTCAGTATACGATACTCGCTCATGATTTTGCCTCTGAAGCGGCCTGGATAGCCTCAACGATTTTTTGATAACCTGTGCAGCGGCAGAGGTTACCTGAGATTGCCCTGCGGATTTCCTGTTCGCCGGGATGAGAATCGCGACGCAACAGCTCCTCAGCTGTCATCAGCATACCCGGCGTACAAAAACCGCATTGAATTGCACCATGATTGACAAAGGATTGTTGAAGACGATTGAGCTTGCCGCCTTTTTCCAATTCCTCCACTGTCTCAACTGAACGACCACTCGCTTGAATGGCCAGCATAAGGCAACTGAGTGTAGCCACTCCATCTACAAGCACAGTGCAGGCTCCGCAATCGCCGATGCCGCAGCCTTTCTTGGTGCCGGTCAAACCGAGGTCCTCGCGCAACAGTTCAAGCAGTGTTCGGCGAGGTTCGATAGCAACCTCGTGCATAATGCCATTAACGGTCAGCGAGATTATCTTTTTCATCTATCGCCTCCGGCTCGCTGAAAAGCCACTTGCAGGAGCCGTCTGGTCAGTATCTCAACCATTTGCACGCGGTACCAGGCCGAGCCGCGGTGGTCATCGATAGGACGGGCGTCCTCACTGGCCGCACGCGCGGCTCTGGAAAGAGCCGCACCATCGGGGACCTTTCCTACGAGAGCGTCTCTTGCCGTTTCGGCCAGGATTGGCGTTGGTCCTACGGCTCCAAGGGCGATGCGAACATCCGCTACCGGGCCTCCAGGTTCCTCCAGGGACATCCAGACCGCTACACCAACCGTAGAAATCTCAAGCGCCTTTCGGTTCGCCAGCTTGTAGTAGGCGCTTGCCGAATGAGGGGGCGACGGCGGATAAGTAATGGTAGTTAAAATTTCATCGGGCTTGATGATGGAAATGCCCGGCCCATTAGGAAAGTCCTCAGCGGGAATGGAACGCATACCGGAAGCCCCTTGCAGGGTCAGGGTTCCACCCAGGGCGATAGTCGGCACGGCCATGTCGGCCGCAGGGCGAGCGTTGGCGATATTGCCGCCCAGTGTGGCGAGGTTGCGCACCAAAGGGCTTCCCAAACAATCGGCACCCTCTGCTAAGGCTGCCCACCCGTTGCGGATATCTCCGGAACGCTCAATTTCGCTTATTGTTGTCATGGCGCCTACGCGCAGGCTGCCATTCTTCAACTTCTCAATGCCTTTTAATTTTGTGAGTTTGTGCAATGTGATAAGGTAAGCAGGAGGAACGCGCGCTTCATCCTGCAATGCCCCACGAAGGGAACCATTGGCCTCCATCAATGGGTCGGATTCCCATAGCCCGCAGTCGATCGTCGAACGAACCGCTCCCTCAGGGTGAGTAAGGCAGCCGTCGCAGCGGGGAACATGTTGAGGGATGATCGGCGACCGAAGATCCACCAGAAGATCTGTGCCCCCGGCCAGGAGTCGTACTCCTTTAGCGCCATGCTCTTTCAACATGGCGCAGGCTTCTTCTATTGCCCCGGGCACCAGTACATCGAAACGAGGGAGGTTCATCGTATTATTCTTCTCGCTAAGCCAAGAATGTTTTTAAAGTCAAAGGAAAAACGCAAAAAAAAGACTCTTTCCACCAACTCAGGAATATTGGACTAATGGGAAATTTCCGCAACATAAATTTCAAAGATGCCTGAGGATCAGAGCCATGCATCTTAATTTAGATCTGTCCTTCAGTAGAAGGCAGCTTTTGATTTCAAAAAGGGTACGATCGTCTAATTATCGTTACCGTCATTCGGCGGTAATCTGCGCAATCCCGGGCAATCAACGCACCCGCTTACCCTAACCCTCGGATCCGTAGGACCAGACGCCACGGTTACATCAGAGAAAATACTCCCTCAGGATGGTGCTGTGCCTTCATCCTGAGGGATATCAAAAAAGTCGTTAGATCCGAGGCTGGAAGCCTTTACTATTAGAATTCCCGCACAATCCAGAAATCCCTGGGGTAGAGCCTGTAAAGCGTCACATCACCCTCGACTCCGTGCAGGTAGTCCTCGTATGACTCGAATTGTTCCTCGGGGCCGATTATGAAATAGACGGCCCCGGTGACGTCGGCAGCCCTGGGCCCGTATCCCGGCAGGACTTCACCGTAAGTGGCCTCCATCCGCGAGCTCAGTTTCTGATAGAGCCGATCATCGGAACGGAGTTTGAGTATTCCCTGTCTGAATTTCCTCACCACATCGGGTGTTATCCCGTCGGCGAGATCGGAGGCCATGGCTGCGCCGCGCTGCTCGTAACGCGATCCGGCGCGGTTTCCGACAAAAGCCTGAGCCACGGCATATTCGGCCAGCGACGGATCATCCTCGGCGTTTCTCAATTCATTGACCACGAACTGCATGGTCTGCGCCAGGTCGGGGCACCGTTCAGCGTAATAAATCAGCCGACCGGTCGATTCATTGCTCCGCAGGCCGTTGGAATAAGCCAATCCGGCGCTCCAGGTTTTCATAAACATGCTGTGCGCTCCACCGCCGCCATAAAGCCTGGCGGAGAGATATTTCAAAAGCGTCTCCGGATCAGTGGTTTCATAGCTGGCGCAATCAGAGGTATTGATGAATACGCCGGAGCGTGTATTCGGGTTGATCAATCCAACATATACCGGACGATCAAGGCCTGGGCTTCTTTCACGCAGACGGGATATAATATGGGAGTCAGTATCATAGGTCTGGCGCTTCGAGGGGGAATCATCCAGTCGATCCACAAGGGTGGAGAGGCGCAGCTCGAGCGATTTCTGGTTGGCGCTGTTAGCGATTAGAAATCCGCGAACGTTATCGGATTTCCTCAGCAAGCTCATGACGTATTGCAGATCCGATAAGGCCTGCGAGGGATCGGTTTTTAGATCGGCCGCCATTTGCATGCAGAGGTATCGCCAATCGGCAGTCAGCGAGGCATCCGGGATCTCGGCCAGTCCCAATCTGAGGTCCTCTATCGCATCCTCGGCCAACGCCTTCGCTTCTCCCGACAGGTTTTTCATCAGACCCGCCATATTCTCGGCGCCCGATGGAATATCGATGTTTGCTTCATCCGTCAAAATATCGAGGAGTTCGGTGAGCTTTGCTCTATCAGCCCCAACGCCGTGTTCCGCCAGTTTCGCCAAAAATCCCGAGAATTCTTTTTCGGTTTTCGATGAACCGGCATCTTTGAGCATCCAGCGAAGCCGGTGGATAGCGTGAACACTTGTCAGGAAAGAACTGGTGCTCAAGTAAAGAGGATTAGTCTGTTTCCAGTAAGCGTAGGCAGGATCCTGAACCCAGGATTCCTCGCTGCGCTTCATGGTGTTGCGGAGTCCTTTCAGGTATAGATCTATTGCGTCACGAATGCGAGGTAGGTTTTCGATTCGCCAGTCGGGATCGAAAAGGATCGATTCCATCCATCCGACGGCTTTAATCGCTTCCTCACTGTCGCTGCCGGAGCCCCTTATGACCAGTTCGACCCGCTCCGTTCGACTGTTTGTGCCATAATATGCTTCCACGCTCAGGATTTCCCGGCGAATTCTTTCGATCATCTGATCATAAGCCAGCGACACACCGTCTTTGATTATGCCAACATCGGTTAATAGCACAGGAATGGCGGCAACGTAATGAAGATGAGATTCCGGGACAACATACATATCGAATGCCAGGCCCGCGGTGGCGCTGGTCATATTCTCGAACGTGGATACTACCAGGGGACCGCCACCGGGCAGTTTTTCTTCGGAATACCGCAACTGATCATCGAGTGTCAGAGGCGGGTTATCGACAAACTTCGGCATGCTGATTTTTTTTGCCTCCTCGTCAATGATCGCGGTCTTGGCATCGTAATCGGCCTTAAACAGTTTCATCGCCTCATCATCGTCCTCAACGCCATACTGGTTATTTAAGCGGGCGATAAAAGTCTCTATTCTTTGCTTCCTGGCTGATTCCGACTGGCGGGGCATATCGGCGTTGGCTCTGGCGGCCACACCGAATGGTTTCTTTTTCAGGAGGCCCCATTTTTCGATATATCCCCGCCAGAAGTTTCCTCCCGAGGCTAAGAGTTTCTCGGCAAACTCCAGTTCAATTTGCAGGGTTAGGTTCTTCCTGTAGCCATCTATTTTTTGCAGATGTCTTAAGTGTTCCAGCCAGCGGGAACCGGTACCGCGATAACCGAATCTCGGCGGGGTATTGAGAAATTTCCGCAGATCCCGCCTTGTTTCAATAACCCGGTTTTTAGCCCTCTCGTTGAATGCCTGAAGTTCGGGAGAATCATCGCTATACCCGGATATCGTTTCGATCTCTGTAATAATCACCGATCTTATGGAATCCATCATGGCGATCTCTGTGGCGTCGCGGTTGACGTTGCTGAATCCCACATAGACCGGCTGACCGGGATCGGTATCGAGCCAGCCGAAGACGGCATTGGCGCCAATATCCATTATTCTCGTCTCGGAATCGATGAATTTTCTATAGAGATTGGACGTTTCGCCGCTGGATAGATTGCCTATGAAGAGCTCCAGCAAAAACTCATCTTCGGGCCGGAGATCCCGCTCGGGGGGCCAGGCGTACACAAGTAGCCCGGGTTCGTCCTCGTTCTGGTTGGGGAAGTATGAATGCTTTAGATCCCCATGCGGGGCGGTTCTCGGTGGGGGGAGACGGTCCATAGCCGTGGCGGGATCATCCCCGACGCTGGCATCCGGTTCAACCCTTTTGAGAATCGCCGAAGTCTGCTTTAGGAATTCATCCAGCCCGATCTCGTCCGGTATGGCGGCAATCATCCCCATATTATTAAGATGATAAGTATTTTCCATAAATTGCCACATATCGTTGGGAGTCATGGTGCGGATAGCATCGGGAAATCCGCCGGAAGAATAAGATATGGGATGTTCAGGGCCATAAAGAAGCGACCCGAGTTCACGTCCGAGATTCGACCACGGCCTTTCAAATGAGCTGACCATCTCATTATATACAGTGCCCTTCTCCTCGAGGCTGAGGGTGCTGTCCACGGGATCTATGGAGTAGCCGACATTTGCGACCTCCCGGCGTATCTCTTCGTCGGAGAAATTCGGATGCAAAAACGCATCAAGCTTGGCCTCCAGCAGATTGAAGAATACATCGGTGCCCGCTGCAGTATGAAAATGGTAGCAGGTCTGAAGCTGCATGGTGAATGCTGAGCTGTTGCCCAGCGACATATCCTCTAACGAGGCAACGTATCGGCCCCGGGTGCCCTTGCCCAGCAGGAGATGCTCACAGGTGTGCGGCTCTCCCTGATCTGAAGGCGGGAAGGAATTAACCCAGATAAAAGCCTGGGGTATCGACTGTATACGAAGAACGTCCAGCACGAACCCGCTGGGAATATGCCTGAACCGGGCCCCCATTGCCTGCCCCATTTCGTTGTCGTAAATGTTTTCAGAGCGAAAATCCGCGATTTGTTGATTTTGCTTAAGTTTGTCGATCACGTCATCACCTGCAGCTATAGATATCATCGTTGAAGCAAGGATGACGGTAAGAAGCAGGCGTAAAAGTGATTTTTGCATCTGGATACCTCCTCATAACTGGATCGTTTCATCTCTAATTTATCATGTTTGTATCTATGAATCCGCAGCATCTTCGATGCGAATAATTTGTGAACCCGTATTTGGAATTACTTTTTGTCAACGGCGGCAAGATAGGCTTATTTAACCTGCTCTTCAAGCTGATATCTACGATAAATTTTCGAATAAATACCGCCTCTGTCCATAAGTTCGAAATGGGACCCGGAATCGACTATTTTGCCGTCATCGAGGACCAGAATCCTGTCGGCTCGCTCCAGAGTATCGGGTCGATGGGTAATTACGATGGCGGTCATGTCCGGAAGTACCTCATGCAATCTTTCCCATAGTGCGGCCTCGGTGCGCGAATCAAGAGCCGAGGTGCAGTCATCGAGAATAATAATTTTAGGCTTACCGACCAGGGCTCTTGCCAGAGCCAGACGCTGTTTCTGACCGCCGGAGATTGCCATGCCGCGGGTTCCGATACGGGTATCGATACCGCCGGGGAAGTCGGCTATTTCATCTTTTAGCTGGGCAACTTCAATCGCCCAGTGAAGGACGTCGTCGGTGATTTCATCGCGCCCGAACCGGATATTGCTCTTAACAGTATCCGAAAACAGGACCGGCTCCTGCGGAACATAGCCGATATTACGACGCAGATCTTCTATCCTGTATTCCCGCAGATCATGGCCATCGAGCCTGATGATACCACCTGTGGGATCCACCAGCCTGGGAATCATATTTACCAGCCAGGTTTTTCCGGAACCAATCTTACCGACCAAAGCCACTGTCTGACCGGGTTCAATCTCAAGCGATATCCCCTCAATAATCTTCCGCTCCGAGCCAGGGAAGTGAAAATCGACGTTTTCGAAACTCAGGCGACCTTCAATACTGCTTTTTAAAGCCATTCCTCCGCTGTCCCCGACCATTGGAGGTACCCTTTCGAGCTCGGTCAAGCGGTTTATGGAAACAGCAGACTGGCGCGATTTGACAAGGAACTGCCCGATATCGAACATCGGGAACACCAGATAAACGATATAATATATGAAGGCCACCAGCTTACCGAGTGTCAAGTTGGCATTGATAACCATGTAACCGCCTGCAAGAAGGGCTATTATTATCCCGAATTGCCAGATATAAAAATAGAGCGAATCGACCACGGTTGCGGCTTTTACGGCGGAGATTTCTGCGACGCGACGGTTGCGCGCTACACCATCGAATTTTTGCTTCTGGCCATCCTCCCTGGCGTATGCCTTAACCACCCTGATCCCTGAAAAACATGCCTCCATTATATTGTTGAACCTGGAGATGTT